>FUFK010804456.1_pt1 | contig 11374 bp, 13 predicted proteins | sample 1021851 | NCBI WGS metagenome assembly FUFK01 (sample SAMEA51879418, study PRJEB19060) | metagenome
CAGTGGGAGTTACACCAACTGTTGGGACACTGCTTAGCACCCCCTGCTTATTGTTCCTCGGGAGCCTAGGACAGCTTGCGCAATACAAAAAATTCATAGTAGCAATGACTGGATAAGGAATATTTATAATGCGGAAGTTCACCAACCTTCAGACCGACCTGCTGCGCACCTTTGTTACAGTGGTCGATCTGCGCAATTTCACAGAAACAGGCCGCGTCTTAGGGCGCACGCAGCCAGCGATTTCATTGCAGATCAAACGTCTGGAAGAGATTGCCGGCGCAAAATTGCTTTGGCACGCGGGCAAGAAGGTTGAATTAACCCCAGACGGGCAAACCTTACTTGGATATGCTCGGGAAATCCTACGCCTGAATGACCGTGCGGTGGCCAACCTACAGCAAGCAGCTTTTCTCGGCACGCTGAGGGTCGGGCTCCCTGTCGATTATTCAATCGAATATTTTCAAAGTATCATTTCGCAGTTTACCCATGATAATCCTGAGGTGACGCTGGATATCCGCTGTGATCGAAGCATTGATCTACTCTCAGCGCTGCATGTTGATGACCTCGATATGACAATCGCGCTGACTGATACGATGTCGGCGCCGCATGTTTCGGTCTATTGGTCGGAGCGTCCGGTCTGGGCTTGTAGCCGCGAGTATAAAATCGACCCTAACCAACCTTTGAAGCTCATCGCGCACCCCAATGGCTGCTTCTACCGGCGGAGGATGATTGAAGCGCTTGACACTGAAGGCCGGGATTGGCGGGTATCTTTTGAAAGCCTGGGCGTGTCAGCCCTTCAAAAGGCGGTTCTTGACGGAATGGGGGTTACGGCGCTGACCCGCAAAACTCTGCAACCCGGCATGCGCATCCTGACCCAGAGCGACGGTTTTCCGAGCCTATCCAAAATCCACATAGGCCTCTTCTACAAACATATCAGGATGTCAGATGCGGCCCTGAAACTTATCGAAAAGATCACCGAGGATATCTCAACCTTTCGCATTCCGACGAGAACGCGGGCGGAAGCCCTTAAAGTCCGCCATTAGCATTGCTTATGGTTAAATGATTTCAATTGATTTTTATCCAAGTCCAACCTGCTGCTAGGCAATCTGCATAACAGTTAGCAGAGAGGATTTCCGATGTTAGATGACATGCTTCACGTCATGGAGTGGCACAATGGCGAGAAAGAGTTTTCGCCTTTTTCAGACAACGAGATGGCCCGCCGCCAGAACGAATTGCGTGAGTGGATGGCCAAGAATGACGTCGATGCGGCGCTCTTCACCTCATACCATTGCATTAACTATTACAGTGGTTGGCTCTACTGCTATTTCGGCCGCAAATACGGCATGGTCGTTGACCAAAAGAATGCCACCACCATTTCCGCCGGGATTGATGGAGGTCAGCCCTTCCGACGCAGTTTTGGCAATAACATCACCTACACCGATTGGCGGCGAGATAACTTCTACCGCGCGATCCAACAGCTGACACAGGGTGCGCGGCGCGTGGGGATTGAATACGACCACGTTTCGCTCGAATACCGCCAAATGATCCAGGATGCGCTGCCCGGCGTCGAACTGGTCGATGTCGGCCAACCCGCGATGTGGATGAGGACGATCAAATCGGCGGAGGAGATCAAGCTGATTAAAGAAGGCGCGCGTGTTGCAGACGTGGGCGGAGCTGCCGTGACAGCCGCCGTAAAAGCGGGCGTGCCGGAGCATGAGGTGGCCATTGCAGGCACCAATGCGATGATCCGTGAGATCGCCAATTCCTTCCCCTTTGTCGAGTTGATGGACACCTGGACCTGGTTCCAATCAGGCATCAACACTGATGGTGCGCATAACCCGGTGACCAACAAAAAGGTGCAATTAGGCGAGATTCTGAGCCTCAACACCTTCCCGATGATCTTTGGCTATTACACCGCGTTAGAGCGGACCTTGTTCTGCGATCATGTGGATGATGCCAGCCTCGATATCTGGGAAAAGAACGTCAAGGTGCATGAACGCGGCCTAGAGCTCATCAAGCCCGGCGCGCGTTGCATGGATATCGCCATTGAGCTGAATGAGATGTATCGCGAGTGGGACCTGTTAAAATACCGTTCCTTCGGCTATGGCCACAGCTTCGGTGTACTAAGTCATTATTACGGACGTGAGGCTGGCGTCGAATTGCGCGAAGACATCGAGACGGAACTGAAACCCGGCATGGTCGTCTCAATGGAGCCGATGGTGATGATCCCCGAAGGCCAGCCCGGCGCAGGCGGCTACCGTGAACATGATATTCTGGTGATCGGCGAGGACAATTCGGTTGAGAATATCACCGGATTCCCCTTCGGCCCCGAACACAACATCATTAAGAACTAAGTTTTGCGTTCAATCACTTATAATTTTGCTATGACCATTGTTCTGCTTACATTGGTCATAGCCTGTCTCTTGCTCTTGCCAGAGGTAAGGAAGCACGGAATGGTGACGGTACTGCGCGGCTCAGGGTCTGCGTTAAATCTGAGCGTCGCGGTGCCAGGAGCAGAACTAACCGGGCATGGCGTTTCTCATAAAGCCCTAAGTCAGGACCCATTGATTGAACAAAGCAGGGTGTTTCAGCGTCCCAAAACGGAGCGGTGATATGTCTGATTTTTTTTGGCTGAGCGATGCGCAGATGGCACGTCTGGAGCCCTACTTTCCGAAATCTCATAGCAAACCACGCGTCGATGGTCGGCGCGTTTTAAGTGGGATTATTTTCATCAAACGCAATGGGTTGCGATGGCGAGATGCACCAAAGGAGTATGGCTCCCACAAGACGCTCTATAACCGTTGGAAGCGTTGGAGCGACAAAGGCATCTTCGCACAGATGATGGTGGGACTGGCCGCCAAGCACAACGAAAAGAATACCGTGATGATCGATGCCTGAAGACTCACCGCACAGCGTCCAGTTTGGGAGTCAAAAAGGGGGCGTGGGCGTTTGATCGGACAGACCAAAGGCGGCATGAACACCAAACTTCATGCAATCCGCGATAGCCAGGGGCGCCCGCTCAACCTCTTCGTAAGGCAGGACAGGTGAGCGCCTACTTAGGTGCGCGAGCGCTTTGCGATAGTCTTCCGGATGTCGATTGGCTGCTCGGCGATCGCGGCTACGACGCCGACTGGTTCCGAGAAGGGATACGCGCATGCATCCCCAGACGAAAGCGGCGGAAGGCGAGGGTGAAGTATGACAAGCGCAGATACAAACGCAGCAACCGGATCGAGATCAAGGACTGGCGGCGCGTTGCCACTCGCTACGATCGATAGCCAAAGGTCTTCCTCCCAGCCATCGCTCGAAAGCTCGTCACAATCGTCAACGCCCTCTGTAAATCAAGCCAGAAATGGGCCGTTCCAACAAGTTGAAGGTACAGTTGCTAGTCAGAGGCTGACGGGATCGGATCGGTGATACTGGAATAGAACTCGGGGCGGCGGTGCGCGGCAAAGTTGAACATGTTTTCCTTGCCGTCACGGCACAGCTCCATATCGCAATCCGCGACAATGAGCTCGTCCTCAGTAGTCACCGCCTGCGCGACGATCTCGCCGTGCGGCGAGACGATACAGGACCCGCCCATTAGCTCTTGACCATCCTCGCAGCCGGCTTTGGCCACCGAAACGGCATCGTCAACTTATCGGATCTTGCCGAAAAGGAGCCACACTCCCCTGGTCAAGCGGCCTTCAACTCACATGTGATGTCGTCCCAAATGATGTGAGCATCTGAGCGAGATTGTCGATAGGCCGGAGCGGACAGTTTGTGGCGGCGAGGGCGAAATACGGTTTGGACTTGATCGTGGAGAGACAAAAAGAGCTGTGCTTGGCCGGGCGATTTGAAGCGGGCCATGATCTTTTCTCGGCGCCGCGTCGGTCGATGCGAGCCTTCAGATCTGTTGTTTAAGCCTTTATGCCTTCGGTGCTCGATACCGGGAGCGAGGCTTTTCAAAGCCGCACTATAGCTGCCGAGCTTATCCGTTATCACAACGCGCGGTCGCCCATATTGTTTGAATAGTTTGCGGAAGAAACGTTTCGCGGCGCGCGTATTGCGCCGAGATTGCACCAGAACATCAAGAACGTCACCCTTGCTGTCGATCGCGCGCCAAAGCCAGAACTTACGCCCGCGGATAGGAATAACCACTTCATCAAGGTGCCATTTATCAGATGGTGCGGGCCGATCCCGCCTGATGGTCGCGGCATAGTTTGTGCCAAATTTTCCAACCCACTTCCGGATCGTTTCGTAGCTTACGATGATGCCCCGCGCGGCAAGTAGATCCTCGACATCGCGTAGGCTCAAGGGAAACCGAAAATAAGACCAGACCGCATAGGCAATGATCTCAGGCGGGAAACGGTGGCCTTTGAAGGCGCCGGAATGTTTGGCTTTTGTCATGTCGGTCGGTACGATTTCAGGTCACGCCCCGCAAGTTGACGATGCCCTTCCATTGGTTCGGTGGAGATCAAGCAGCCCGTGCGCGGATGGCAAAACCCCGTAAAATGGTAAAGCCGCCGCACCGCTAGAATAGGGTAGGTTAACAACCCATTTCCTGACACTACCTTAAGCAAAGCAGTACAAGAACTCCCGCACTACTTTACCGTTTTACTGCTTTTTTTCACCACCTTTTGCGGGTTCTTCGAATCGAACTCTTCAGGCCGATGCGCTGCGCCTTCGTGGTCATCCTGCGCATTGTGGCGCTCACGATGGGGCGGACGTTTTTCCTTCGCGTGGTCTGGCTCGTTTGGCATATTACTCTCCTTTCGGGTTTCTATTTATGACGCGGCCGTCTGCATTCCGGGCTTCAGGACCACTTTGGTCCAGTCGTTCTGATCGAAACGGAAGTTGTAATAGCCCTTAGCGGCTTGCTCCAGCGGCAGGCGGTGGCTGATCATAAAGCTGGTGTCGATCTCACCCTCGGCGATACGGTGCAACAGCTCCTTGGTGTAACGCTGCACATGAGTCTGGCCAGTGCGGATTTGCAGACCTTTCTCCATCATCGCGCCCAAGGGGAACTTGTCGAGGAAGCCGCCATAGACGCCGGGCACGGAGACGCGACCGCCTTTACGACAGGCTAGGATCGCTTCGCGCAGCACATGGCCGCCATCGGCACCCATGCCTACCGTCTGCTTGACATTGTCCACAATCGTATCGGGCGCGAAACCGTGGCTTTCCATCCCCACGGCGTCGATCACCGCGTCGGGGCCGTGGCCGCCCGACATCTCCATCAAGGCCTCCAACACATGGGTCTGTGTATAGTCGATAACCTTGGCGCCCATCTGGCGTGCGAGGTTCAGACGGTTCGGGTAGTGATCAATCGCGATGACCTGTGCCGCGCCCATCTTCAGCGCGCTTTGTACGGCGAACAGCCCCACCGGCCCGCAGCCCCAAACGGCGACGGTATCGCCTTCTTCGATATCGGCGTTTTCAGCGGCCATCCAACCGGTCGGCAGGATATCCGACAGGAACAGCACGTCGTCATCGTCAAAGCCTTCAGGAATGACAATCGGGCCCACATCGGAAAAAGGCACTCGCACATATTCCGCCTGCCCCCCTGGATAGCCGCCGGTCAAATGGGAATAGCCAAACAGCCCACCCACCGCATGGCCGAATTGCTTTTCCGTCAGATCCTGTTTGTCCGCGGGGTTGGAGTTGTCGCAGGCAGAATACTGGGTCTTTTTGCAGTGAAAGCAGGAGCCGCAAGAAATCGTGAAAGGCACCACCACTCGTTGGTCCTTCTTGAGCGTACTTTTGGGCCCCGTTTCAACCACCCGGCCCATAAACTCATGGCCCAGGATATCTCCCGCCAGAACGCCGGGGATCACGCCATCGTAAAGGTGCAAGTCTGAGCCACAGATCGCGGTCGAAGTGACCTCGATGATAGCATCTCGAGGGTTGACGATTTCCGGGTCCGGAACGGTATCAACCCGCACGTCGTGCTTGCCTTGCCATGTCAATGCGCGCATGTCTCTCTCCTCATTTGTCAGGATTTCCGGTTTGCAGCGGTGGCGATCTCGCCGGTTTCCATCAGCATTTTGAACCGTTTAAGATCGCGGCGGCCCTGTAGGGCCGGTTCGGCCTGAAACAGCTTGGCAATCCAGCGGCCCAGTTCCCCGGCAGGCGGGTTATAGGCAATGATCGCTTCCACCTCGGTACCCCGGTTGCCCGGTGCATCGCGGAATGAAACCTTGCCTTCGGTATCGATCTGGGAGGTTTTGAGCGAACGCCAAGCAATTTCATCGCCAGGTTTGTCGCTGACGATTTCAGTCTCCACGCGAACGTCCGCCCCGGCAGGACCAGCGATCATCCAGCGGAACTTACCTGCGGCTTCGTCGATAGCTTCGACCAAATTTACGTTCTCCATAAAGCTTGAAAGGTTGGAGAAGTCGCGCCATTGGCGGTAAAGCTCATTACGTGGGCGGTCTATTGTCACCGTGCGTCCCACAACGGCGTAATCGCCGAACCGGGCCTGTTTCGCGCTGCGCCCGGGCGCTGAATCCGCAGGGCGATAGCTCAGCCCATCACGGTCGCGCCGTGCGACGTATAGCGCATAGGCTGATGCCCCTGCGAGCGCACCGATGCCGAGCCCCCACAAGAGCGAACTCTGCCTCTTCGTCACCGCATCCCGTGCGCTGTCAGCAGCGCCGCGTGGGTTGTAAGAGCGATATGTCATTAAAAGCCTCCTGTTGCTGGACGTGGCAGACCGAGTATTTCAACTTGAACGCGAGGGGTGCGGCTCGTGTTCCGATGAAGTCGTTCTGCGACATCTTCACCAGCGGAAATCTACCGAGCTGTATTTGAGACGCTAAGGTCGCGGGGGAGTGACGGGATAGTGCAAGGCAGTGCGCCAGCCATTTACAGGAACACTTTAGGAAGCCGCCAGTTGTTACCCTGCGATCCGGCCAGAAGGAATTAAGCGATGACGCCCCGCAAAGCCACGCCGCCCGGTGCCAAAGGCGTGGGAAACCCACTTAACTTGACGACTGCAATGCTCCTCGCGGGGGTGAGCCTGCTTGCCGCCTGCGACGATCTGCGGTTCCCTCGGGATGTGGAAGGAACCCTCGAAACCGTTCTCTCTGACCAAGAAATGACCGTCGCCTTATCGGAAAACCCGCCATGGGTCGTGTTGCCGGACAGTGGCCCGCCACAAGGTGTCGAAGCCGATCTGGCGCGCGCCTTTGCCGAGGAATTAGGGGTCACCATCGAATGGAAGCCTCTCGGCGCATTCGCGGCGCTAGAGGGGTTGGAAAAGGGCGATATCGACCTTGCCATCGGGGGCTTTGCCCGCAAAGACGTGACCCCGGTGAAAGGCGCCGCGCCAAGCTATACCTATTTCGAAGAAGCCTTTGTCATAGGCAGCCGCACGCCAATCGCCCGACCCCATGACATCGAAGATCAGCAGGTTTTCGTACCACCCCACCTCCCCCTCGCCGCACTGGTGGCGGAGGAGGGCGGCATTCCGGTAGACCAATGGACCGATGATCAGACCCTCGCCGCCCTTCCGCATTGGCAGCTTGCGCTGAAAGACCTTGCCGCGACCGAAAAGACGCTGGACCGGGCGGAACATGTCATCGCCGTGCAGCAAGGCGAGAACGCTTGGCTGATGAAGATCGAGGATTTCTTTCGGCGCGAGGCCGGGACCATCGGGGCGCGTTTGCGCGCCTATGCACCATGACCCGTTCCATCCGCACCATGCCCGAGGCGCAAAAGAAGGCGCTCCACCGGGCCCGTTGGTTGGAGGCCATCTGGCTCGCCGTCTTGGCCTCCATCGTGGCTGCGATTTATTTTGCGGTGGGCAGCAGCCAAGCGATGAAAACCGCATGGATCGAAGACCTGCTCAGCTTTGTGCCGCCCCTCGCCTTTCTCGTGGGATCGTGGATCGAGGGGTGGAAACCGAACCGCCGCTTCCCGCTGGGGTATATCCGTGTCACCTCAATCGCTTATCTGATCAGCGCGGTGGCCCTTGGCGGCGTGGGGATATTTCTCATCGTCGATTCCTCCATCGCCCTGATCAAACAAGAGCACCCTACCATCGGCAGTGTCGAACTCTTTGGTGCCACCATCTGGTTTGGCTGGGTGATGATCGCGGCGCTGGCCTATAGCGTCGTGATGCCGGTTATTTTCGGCCATCTAAAGATGAAGCCCGCCAAGATGTTGCATGACAAGACCCTCTACGCGGACGCCATGATGAACAAGGCGGACTGGATGACGGGGCTTGCAGGGATCGTGGGCATACTCGGGATCGGGATGGGCTGGTGGTGGGCCGATGCCGTCGCGGCCATCGTGATCGCGTTGGACGTGCTTCACGACGGCTTCAAGCATACCGGCGCGGCGATCCGCGACCTCAGCGATGAGATGCCCCGCACGATCGAAGACAAAGAGTTCGATCCCCTGATCGAAGAGGTTCAAAAGTCCTTTGATGCGCTGCCGTGGGTGCGCGAAAGCCGTCTGCGCCTGCGTGAAGAAGGGCGTTTTCTGACCGGCACGATCTACGTCGTGGCCCATGAGAACGGCTGTTCTGCGGAAAGGATCGAGGCGGCGGAGGCAAAGCTGCTGGACCTGCACTGGCGCATCCACGACATCTCGATCATGCCACGGACCAAGATCGAGGCGTCGGTCACGATTGAAGGCGTCGATGACGGCACTTTGCCTTTGCGATCCGGGGCGCGACGGCATCCGGTGGGCTGAGTACGATTTCTGTGAAAAAGGCTGAACTGAGCAGGAGGCCGTCTCAGTTGAATTTCCACTGGGTGCGCTGAAACGCCCCCCGGTATCACCCCGCACAGCAACTGCCATACCGTGCGGGGCATAAGGCAACTGGTTTATCCCCCAACGAGCGTGCCGCCGTTAGGGTGCAGCACTTGCCCGCTCATATAAGACGAATCCTCGCAGGCGAGGAACAGCAGGGAGGGCGCGACCTCATTTGGCTGACCGGGGCGGCCAAGGGGGGCGTTCTGGCCAAACTCCTCAACTTTATCGGCGGGGAAGGATGCCGGGATCAGGGGCGTCCAGATCGGACCCGGTGCCACACCATTGACCAAAATACCCTCGGGCGCGAGCTTGCTTGCCATAGCGCGCAAGAAAGACAGGATCGCCCCCTTGGTCGATGCATAGTCGATCAACAAATCCTGCCCTTTATAGGCGGTAATCGAGGTGACATAGATGATCCGCGCGCCCTTTTTCAGGTGCGGCAACGTCGCCTGCGTCATCAAGATCATGCCGATGATATTGGTGCGGAACGTGCGCTCAATCTGGGCTTCTTCGATATCCTCAAGGCGCTCCTGCGCGTGCTGTTCGCCCGCGTCATTGACCAGAATGTCAATCTTGCCAAAGGTCTCCATAGTGCGGCGCACGGCACCTTTGCAAAAGTCTTTTTGGCCGACATCGCCCTCCAGCAACAGCGCCCGGCGGCCCTCGGCCTCGACCAACTGTTTGGTCTCTTCGGCATCGCGGCTCTCATTGCGGTAAACGATGGCGACATCCGCCCCCTCGCGCGCATAGAGCAGCGCCGTGGCGCGCCCGATCCCGCTGTCGCCCCCGGTGATAAGCGCAACCTTATCTTTGAGCCGATCCGAGCCGGGGTAGCGCGGCGTGTAATCGGGCGCAGGGTCCATCTTATGTTCCCGACCGGGCTGGCTTTGCGGGCTGTCGAGGGCATCAAAATTCTGATCTGTCATGGCGTGTTCCTATCCTGCTGCGGGCCCAAAATGGGGGGCTTTCAAAATTTAGGGTTACAGAGAGGTAATGATTGCTCTGCCTAAATGGTTTCTTCCAAGCTCGGAGATGAGAGAAATTTTGCGCACAGCAGTAGCTGACAGACGGATACTTCCTCTTGAACAACGTTCAGTCGGACTCACCGCCAGCACAATGCCCGATCACCTCCCAAGTTGTCCGATCCCGGAACTCGGGATGCGGGTTGGACTTGGTCCAGGCGATACACCGGTCTTCAAGCCAAGCGTTCAGTTCGGCATAGCTTTTAAACTTCGGTCGCGGCAGGAAGAAGCGCCGCCGGACAACGCCGACCTGGTTCTCGACCTGCCCTTCTCCTAGCCCTAGGCAGGGGTGCAGGCGACTGGATCAAGTAATGTCCTCACATCTGCTGGAACCGGCGATTGTAGGCGCGAGAGCGACGGACAAAGATCGTATCCATCGCCGTCTTCGCGTCCATTGTCCTCGGACCAATGGCGGACAATTACCGCTGTCGTAAATCCCCAAGCACAGGCTCCGCCGAAGAATGCAAAGGCTTTGTCGTGGGCGTCAAAGACCATCTACGTTCGCCATTGCCTCTCGGACCAATGGCGTTCCAACGGCCCACCTCGCGCGTGTAGGCTCGCACGAACAGCATTCGGCTATGGCAAAGGCGGACGTGCGCCACCTTCACTGTCGTCGTCGCGCCATCGATCACCACGATCTCATGGCTCCAATCAAGCTGATAGGCCTCACCGGGATCGAAAGTCAGCGGCACATAGGCAGCGGCCGATGCCTCCTGTTCCTCCTTGGACCATGAGGCCGCGTAGCGCCGGACAGCATCGTAGCCGCCGTCATATCCGAGGGCTCTGAGTTCTTCGAAGACCCTAATCCGGGTCAGCCTCTCACGCTTGGGCTTCCGCGCGTTCACTGACAGCATCTCGTCGAGCTTGTCTTTCCAGGGCCCAATCTTCGGCTGTGGCTGGACCGTCCGCTCGTAGGTGAGCTCCGTCACACCGGATCGGATCACCTTGCGCACCGTGTTCCGCGATACCCGCAACTCCCGGCAAATCTGCTTAATCGGCTTCTTGTCCTGAAAATACGCCCGCCGGATCTTCGCAATCGTCTCCACAACCAACATCCCAAACTGTGCTCCCCGATAGCCTCGGAGGCATTATCCACATCGGTGTATGGGGGTCATTTTTGGACGCCGATCACCCCTCTACGGGGTCAAAATTGCATGCTTGTTCACAAACGTCGCGCGGGTTCCGGGCGCTGAAGGTCTGGATGGCACTGAAGGAACACGGACTTGCGAAATTCGGGCGGCTGATCGATCAGGACCTCGCCCATGCCCGCTATCTCTCCGACAGGATCGTCGCCACACCAAACTTGGAGCTATGCTTTCCGGGCGTCATAAATATTGTCTGCTTTCGATACGATCCGGGAGGACTTTCGGAAGCTTCCCTCAAACAATTAAACACAGAGATAATGGTGCGCTTGCAGGAAACCGGCATCGCCGCGGTTTCAGACACGACGGTAAGAGGACAACATTGCTTGCGAGCTGCAATAAATAACCATCGGTCCCGCCCGTCAGACTTAGACATGCTGACTGAAGAGGTCGTCCGGCTGGGTGAGAAGCTTGCTCAAGACATGACATCAGCATGACGAAAGGTTGACGCAAGGATATAATACTCGGCAACCT
>FUFK010043310.1_pt1 | contig 11373 bp, 21 predicted proteins | sample 1021851 | NCBI WGS metagenome assembly FUFK01 (sample SAMEA51879418, study PRJEB19060) | metagenome
GACGTTGCGACATTTGCCAATCACACGCTGGCATCGAATGCGACTGAGGCAATCTTAGAAGATGAGAAACTAATCCACACGATTACCGCACCAGGGAATTCAGCAGGACTTGCCCACACCAATGTTATAATGCTGACTATTAGGTTGAACATCGACGCAGACCGGCTAAAAGAAGGCAATGCAATGCTGGTGAGCGTGAGAAAAGACGCGACCTTCGACAGCAATCAGGAGATGTTGAACGCAGGGACGAAGCTGGGTGAGTTCTTTTGTGGCGTACAAAACGACGGAACAGGCTCAGCGGTAGAGCTTATTCAGTCGGTCACATTAGTTGTGGCAGATAACGCGACACAGACATCGGCTAAGAGCTACTTCGTCACATTTACAGGGGCAGAGCTAACTGGCTCTGAACCACAAAGTACTAATCTCGGAAACAGCGCAGGCGGAACTGCAATCACAGTAGGTATCAGATAATGGCTACACAAGTACAAATCAGACGTGGCACCAGTTCACAGGTAGCCGCATTCACAGGCGCAGAGGGCGAGATAGTCGTCAACACCACCAACGACTCAGTGCATGTCAATGACGGTTCGACAGCGGGTGGGTTCGAGCTTGCGCGGGTGGATGGGTCGAATTGGAACGTGACGAACAACATCAGCACGACTGGCTCTCTGACTGCTGCCAGCTTGGTTGTAGACACCACCACACTGGTTGTNGATGCGACTAATAACAACGTNGGCATTGGAGTTACGCCAGAAGCATACACTGTGTTCAATCCAGTGTTGAGAATTAAGAATACAAATACAGGCGGTGGCGGAGCTTTAGCGGGCACAAGTGCGGACAACTTCCGTATGTTTGCGAATACATTTTATGACGGTTCATATAAANGACTAGCAACTGGTTTTGCAACGCAATACGGGCAGGAGTCTGGCGCACACGTTTGGTCTTATGCTGCATCTGGCGCTGCAGATTCTACGTTTACGTGGACGGAAGTCATGCGAACCTCTGGTTCCAACGTAGGTATCGGCACTAGCAGTCCTGACACTTTGCTGGAGCTAGTTGGTGCTGACCCAATATTGACAATACGAGATTCTAGTACAAGTAGCTCTGTTGGAAACGCAACGCTGAGACTAGCCGAAACAGGTGCGAGTGATACGTTAGATCAATACTTTGACATCAAAGCCACCGCTGGACAGTTACAGATCATAGACAACTGGAACGAAGGTGGGGGTACTGGAACTAGAGTCGTTATTGATGATAGCGGCAACTTGCTGGTAGGGACTACTGATACTGACCCTGCAAACAACAGCGCAAATTCTACAGCAGACGATGGCGTTGCCATTACTGCCGTCGGAGAGGTAAGGTCATCAAGATACCTTGCAACTGCAAACTCTGGTGCAGTAGGGTTTTTTAATAGAACAGGTACAGATGGCGATATTGTAAGGTTCCGAAAGTCAGGCACATCAGTCGGTAGTATTGGCTCTACGGCTGGGACACATTTGTTTGTTGGTTCTGGTGATACTGGGCTTTTGTATCAAGGTGCTGCTAATGCTATTGAACCGTGGAACGTATCTACAAATGGCGCAAGAGACAACACAATAGACCTTGGGTTAGCAAGCAACCGCTTCAAAAACCTCTACCTGTCGGGGACAATGATAGGAAACCTCGTAAAATTGAGGCAAGGCAGTGGGAGCATGTATGTTTCACCAACAAACGTAAATACTCTAAACGGAAACTACGATTCGAATACCGACGAAGGTGATATGTGGATCAATTATCGCGGTTATCAAGACACCTTCGACCGATTTAGAGACTTTCGTATAGGTAACGGCAAAGGCGCTGCAATAGTTCTCGTAGACGGTTCGGCAGCTCACGTATCCATCACTGGTTCACTATCTATAAGTAGTTCGCTTTCTAAAGGCTCTGGGTCTTTTCGCATTGACCATCCGCTGCCTGCTAAGACAGAAACACACCACCTCGTTCACTCTTTCATAGAAGGCCCACAAGCTGACCTGATTTACCGTGGCAAAGTTACTTTGGTTGGCGGTTCTGCAACTGTAAATGTTGATACAGCGGCAGATATGACTGAGGGAACTTTTGAAGCTCTTTGTGCTGACGTTCAGTGTTTTACTTCTAACGAATCAGGCTGGACGGCGGTGAAAGGTTCTGTGTCTGGGAATANGCTAACAATCACGGCTCAAGACAACTCTTGCACAGACACAATCTCTTGGATGGTTGTTGGTGAACGTAAAGATCAACACATGATTGATACTGATTGGACTGATGATAACGGCAAAGTAATTGTTGAACCCTTAAAGGAGAATAACTAATGGCTACTTTTGATTGGACAATCTCAACGCTCGAGCGCGACCTACTACCCGAAGACATGAACGGCGCTGTGGTTGTCGCTCACTGGCGCTGTACAGCACGGCAAACAGAAGGAACTGGCGATGACGCTGTGAGTTACAGTGCTTCCTCCTACGGCACCTGTGGGTTTACCCCAGACCCCTCTGCTTCTGACTACATCGCTTACGGCGATTTGACCGAAGCGGATGTGATTGGCTGGGTACAGGCTGACGTTGATCAAGACGCTATCGAAGCATCACTGCAAGCAAATATCGACGGGCAAATTACACCAGCCACGGCTAATGGTGTGCCTTGGTAAACTAGGGGGTGAGAGATGGACAGAGCAGAGCAGGCACTTGAGAAGATAGCTAAGCACGAAGCTGAGTGCGCTCAACGCTGGGGTGAGGCATTGGTTGAACTTCGAGAGCTTCGCAAGGTCACTGATGCCCACGCTGCGCGGTGGGAGCGTCTGGCTTGGTTGGTAGTTGCTTCTGCGGTGACCGCTGTTGTGTCCATATTAATGAGTCACATGCAGTGATTCTGGAGTCGGTGGCGGCGTGCAGTGCCGCGCTCAACGCCATCAATGCAGTCGTGTCACGGGTAAACGAGACCGGCTCTGGCGTTCAACAACTCTATGGAATGTGCGCCGATTTCCTGCAAGCGCTTGATGACTTCGAGGCGAATAAGAAGGCATCCACGTTCACTCCCTTATCGTCTGGTGAGATGCTCAGACTGGCGCAGATAAGAAAGTCATTTGAGCGTCAGCAAAAGTCCATCGAAGACTGCCTCGCCATGCTTGACCCTGAACTCTTACAGTCGTGGAGAGAGATGCGAGCCACCCAAGAGCAGCAAAGAAAAGAGCACTTGGCTTATCTGGCGAGAAGGAAGAAACGGCGCAAGATGCTTATGCAGCAAATAGCCGTTGGGACGTTGACTCTTATAACCGGGTCTATCATCGCAGTCGGGGCCATATTCATAATCATCGAAATATTCGCTTGAGGTAAGCATGTATCAATATCACAACGAGAGACCGTCTGCCCACTACCTCTTTGACGTAGCGCAGGGAAAGTTCTACGACCAAACAGCGGTCAACATATTTGGCTTTAATACCGCAGTCGACACATCCTTTGAAACCTTGTGGAATGATGGCGGAACCTACGCTTTCCCCTCCTCTGCCGTGGCTATGGACTTGGTCTCTACTAGCACCAGCGACACGATGGATGTTCTGGTGAGCGGTCTCGACGCAAGCTACAACGAGATCAGCGAGACAGTGACCCTAACAGGGACTTCGGCAGTAACAACGTCTGCCAGCTTTCTGCGCATCAACTCGGCTATCATCCTCAGTGGGCAGAACGCAGGCGAAATTTCTGTCAGCAATGGCGGCACGACCTACGCCTTTATCGGTGCCGACTTGGGAACCACGCAGGCTTGCATCTACACAGTCCCTGCTGGGCACTCGCTGTATATCTTTAGAATCGACTTCAACAGCGCTACAACCAATGGCAATAAGTACCTGACAGTGAGAAACAAACTAGCCACCCACACGGGGAGAGTGTTGCACGTTGCGGAGGCGACATTTGCCGTAAGTCAGGTAAGCTATGACCGTCAGGTTCCGTTCAAGATAGCGGAAAAGACTGATTTTGAATTCCAAGCAAAATCCAGCAGCAGCACTAACGAGGCTGCGGTTTTTGTAGAAGCCGTGTTAATCAAAAACTAGGAGTCAGAATGATAACGATTGATGGTGTTGAATATACAGAAGAAGAACTAAGCTCAGATTCCAAGATCCGAGCAAACAGGATCATGGAGCTACGGTCTGAGGTTGTCAGGTTAATTCTTGCCCAACAAGAGGCAGAGCAAAACATCATGTTTCATGCCCAGCAAATCAAAGAAGAGATGGAGGGCGGGGGTAGCGAAGAGGGCGAATAGTTCCACGTGGAACATTAGGCCAGATTGGTGGGGGCGGGCCAGCTAACACGGTTAACGAGAGCTTTGACCTTGTACTGAGTCACCCCCAGCTTGTCAGCGATTCTACGCGTGCCATAACCCTCTTTTTGCCACTCCCATATCTGTCTCTTGGTAGCCTCAGAGAAGGGCGCAGTGATCTCAGCTAACCGATAAGCTAGGTACTTCTCTCTCAGCCTTTCTTGCGCCTTGATCGCTTTGTAGAANCTGTCTCCTTGAAACCCGTATGCCTGTGGAAGCACTTCTTGCATCTTCTCTGACTCCCCTTNGTTAGATCTTCTGCCGGAAANACACCNTTGCANTTCATGCAGATNTTAAGGTCTCGTTTGATCCCAGNNTCTAGNTNNTGAATCTTCCCACCCTCNTCAAGAAATTTCTTGACGGCNTCATTCATCGTCTNNCCTCNGTCTGCACCACCATNAANCCNAGAGTNCCNAGTTTNGCTTTNAGNGGGTANTGNACACCCAGTTCATTGTCTACACGATCAACAAGCTGCTCGATCCACGCAGGGACGTTCTCAGGGCGTTTCACTGTCACCCCATCGTATTGCACCCCATGCCTATGTTCTAGCAGTCTGGTGGCTATCTCCTCGCTCTCAGACGTGCTGTTGGTCTTCTCTCCACCACCCTCGGTTTTGCTTGATGACAACTTGTTAAGTTTCGACCTAATGTCCTTGGGTAACGGAAAGTGGTCTAGTTCTTCCGTCAACTGACCTAGTGCCTCTGTCATCAGCGCAACGCTTTCTTTTCCGAAGGCTTGGTAATGCACTTTTCCAAGTTCCTCCCAGTCTCGTTTCTTAAACGGGTGGAGTGCGAACCATTGAGAGTACAGAGTAGTAAATTCTTGCTTATTCATAGATTCCCCTAGTTATGCGGCAGTCGATCACTTTGATGCGTGAATGAATTGCGGGTCACAAAGCAAGTGATCTATCTCTCGAACCCCGAAGGGAGGCTGACGCTGCCGCTCGCCTGCCCAGAATCACCCGCGACCTAATGGTATCAGAACGGTATGTCGTCCTCGAAGTCATCCATGGTCTGTGGCGGTGTATAAGCCTTTGCAGACTGACCGCCTTTGGGCTGCCACTTGTTCACTGCTAGATACCAGTTGCCGCTTTTGCCGACCTTGATCTGGGCCTTGATGTTGCCGTTTTTGTCCAGACCGCCATCATCGAAGGTTGCGGTGTTGAGCCAATGTCTTAGCTCCTCTTTGTTGATTTTGACTTCAGCCTTAATCCATTCTTTGNTGGGTTCAAAGACTCGAATGCCATTCACGAATTGTATGTCGCTCACGCTATTTTCCTCATAACACGTTGATTNCTACCACTNTTACCTTTTCGCTTTTCGCCGGTGTATTCGATGTAGCCNTTTTCATGCAACGCCTTGAATCTAGCGGTCACACTACTGTAGGANTAACCCCANAANGCCCTTANAACATCGTCTTGAATACAGCCGCTCTGTCCTAGTCGGCTGATTGTCTCAAGCACAATGCTTTCCATCTCTGTAGTTTTCACGGCATTAGCTGCATCTACAGATGTTTGCGGCGCATCTCGGCGATGCAATTTGTACGCTGGTGTCCCCTCAATCACTGCTTTTCTCCTCTCATTTTAGTGATTGATGTTCGCACTCCGCTAGGTAATTCACGCCAAACAGCTATTTTCATATCGCTGTCGGTGTTCAGTTCTTCGATCAGTTCATTGATGCCAGCTTCGTCTGCTTGTTGCACACAGTTGACTAAGGCTGTTGCGTACTGATCGCGCTTTGCTTGATCCACTTGGATTCCAGACTCTTGCATAACTGTCTCGATGACAGACTGTCCCCGCTTCTTTGGTGGGGCTTTAGCTGCTGCGTTCCCGTCGTCATCTTCGTCAGCAGATATTCCGCAAGCCATGGCAAGAGAATATCTTTTGGCATAGGTCAACGCTGATCCAAAGCCTTGGGCGTTCTCACGGTCGATAGGTACAGGCACGGGGCCGGTTCTTAACTCCTCACCGTGCGCATGAAACACAGTCTCAACTGCAATACCGTGATCCATTGGGACAGACCTTTGGACGTACGCTATTCCGTTCGCGTTGAGCGCAGGCTTGACTGCGTCGATCACACTCTTGAGAGAAGCAAACTTGCTCTTAAAGTGTGGGTTAGTTTGGTCAAATGCCGCATGCGACATTTCAGACTGCGCCTTGACCAAGGCGCTAATCAGAGTTGGTTCTGATTCCATTCATCAATCCTCTTAGTTGGCTTTGCATGTACTCGTAACGCTCGACCGAGTTCAGTGGTAGATCACAACGCTGGATGTTGTCCAGCACTTGTGAATAGGGGAGTGGGACTAGCTCATCGTCTGGCCCCAGATCATCATCGAACATTTCGCATTTAACGCGGCCCATTATTCAGCCCTCCAAACTCTTAACACGCCTTCATTATGAATGACTCGCTGTATGACTTTTTGACCAAATTTCTTGGCTCTAGCAGTGAAAACTGTCGCTTCCTTCGAATAATTTAGTCTTCTAACGTCGCCTGTCTGTTTTGATTCAGTCTTAAAAGCAACGCTGTCGCCAACTTCCCACGATTCGAGAACCACAAAATGGTGCAAATATGTGCGGGGGGGGTTTTTTCCTAGTCTTGGTATCGGCACGTTTTTATCAACTTGCATTGCTAACCTCCGTCACACAACCGATCTGATTGCCCCGGTACCAGATAAAGTACTGACCGGCAGGGTTGCTATCACGCACGTCGGCAGGTCTGTGAATGCCGTTGACTATCTTCGACAGTGTCCAGTGCAGGTTTTGCTCCCACCACATTTGAAGGTCAAACATATCGGCGCGTGACTCAGAAACTAGGCCATTCTCAAAGCCTGAGCATTCAGTCATACCGTAGAGGTGAAGGTTGAACAGGGTGTCGTTGTCTTTGGGTTCGCCAAGATCGCAGACTGGGCATACGAGGCACTTGTGTCCGTCGTCATTCAGGTCGCGGAGTTCTTCGTCGCACTTAGTGCAGAGGGGAGCGTCACCCCACATCGCTTGCCATCGCACATCAGATTCGATTGTTCTATCAGGTACTAGCATCTTTGTCTCCGTTGTTGTTGTGGTGATTATACACCGCCAGTTTACCCATACAAGCACCTCAGCAAACTTTTTTTGTATTTATTTCTTGCAAACTATCAGTGTGTCTGTATTGTTGGCGCTATGGAAACGGAAGCATTCAGAAAAGTAGTTGANATNGTCGGGTCAAAGGCTGAGATCGCCCGACAGTGTGGTGTTACTGGTCAGCACATCCAAAAGTGGAAAAGCAGGGTTCCTGCTGTTCATGTGGTAAAGTTGGAGAAGTTGACTAGGGGTGAGGTTACACGCGAACAACTCAGACCTGATGTTTTCTACGATTAGCGGTCAGTCCCCATACTCTCCCCCCTCCCCGTTGTCTTGGGGGCTGGCCCATTTATTTGCTCCACGAAAGTGGCAGAGGCTCGAAAGAGNGCGGGTGGTTGACCCGTTGAGCAGAACGGCCAAGATAACTCGTTTGAAGCTGGGCGCTGTAGTAGGGAGCGCCAAAAGGAACACTCGTTAATGGTGGCATAAAAACCCTCTCCCCCGTTTTATATAGGCAGAGAGGTGGGCAGCGTTTGAGCCAGCGCAGAAGTGGTTGAGTGGAAATACAGCCTAACGATACAGACAGATCTAGTATGGGCCACCAAACCCCTACTAAATGTCATCTATGTCTAAAGCAAAGAGGGAGAGAGTCATTGGATAGAATGGATGCAATACTGACGAAACTCAGTGAGCGTATAAACGAGTGGGAGAGGGCAAGTCGGGAAGCCATTGAAGCAGAGACCAATTTTAAGAGCTTTGAAGCTAGCAGCCAGAAGGCGCACATGGATGCAGGCAGCAGCGCGGCAAAAGCTCAAACAGAAACAAGATCAGGGGGAGAGTGGGCCAGCCACTATCGAGCAGTCCAGTTAGCAAACCTAAACGCTGAGAAGCTAAAGAAGCAGATCATGCTTGGGCAGTTGATGTTCGACGCAGAGCGAACCAAGCAGGCTAATCAGCGGAGGATCGTCTAATGCTGACAGTGATTAGCTTGGGGGCGGGGGTGCAATCGTCAGTAATGGCATTGATGGCGGCTAAGGGACAAATTACTCCAATGCCTGATTGCGCGATATTCGCTGACACACAAGCGGAACCTGACCACATCTACGAATGGCTGGATTGGCTAGAGACCCAGCTACCATTTCCAATCTTGAGGGTAACAAACGGAGATTTGCGTCAGGCTATTTTTGATGCGTGTAATAGCTTAAACGAGCAGACCCAAAGGGCTGCGGGCGTTCCCTTTTTTACAGAAAGCGCAGAGCGCACAAGTATATTGCGGAGGCAATGCACAAGCGAATACAAAATCAAGCCGGTCAACAAAAAATTAAGGGAATTGCTTGGGTTGAAAAAGGGCGAGAGAGCGCCAAAGGGTGAGGTTTTGGTGGAGAAGTGGATTGGAATAAGCACTGACGAAATGCAGCGCATGAAACTTCCACCGGAGAAGTGGATGAGTCATCGGTTCCCATTGATAGACGAAAACATGGCGCGACTGCATTGCCTTCAGTGGATGAAAAAAAATGGATACAATGAACTGCCAAAAAAGTCATCCTGCACATTCTGTCCTTACCATGACAGGCAAACATGGTTAGAAATAAAAGAAAACGATCCCAAGTCTTGGCAAGATGCCGTTAAAGTTGATCGTGCTATCCGCCAAGGTGTGCATGGTTCCAAACAGCGATTGTTTCTCCACAGGTCAGCGGTTCCGCTAGAGGAAGTAGATTTGACCGACCCAAATAAAGACCAAGTCTCTTTTTCTTTTATGGACGAGTGCGATGGGATGTGCGGGGTCTGATGCCAAAGAAACCCACTTCGGCAACTTTACGCGCTAAAGCATTGAAAACGCTGCAAAGACTCGCCAGAATCAGCGCGGCTGATGACTCAGGTTTCGCGTCTTGTGTATCATGCGGCAAGGTTCAGCACTACAAAGAGATGGACGGTGGGCACTTTATCCCCAAGGGGTCATCATCGAGGTGGGCGCTTGAAGAGCAGAATGTGCATCCCCAGTGTAAGGGTTGCAATGGCTATGGCATGAAGCATGGCAGCGCAGAAGCCCAGTATACGATTTGGATGATGGATTGGTATGGTCGAGATACTGTTGACTACATGCTGTCCACAAAGAAAGACCCAGTTAAGTTTTACGCATCGGATTATCGTGAGATGATTGCAGACTGGGAAGATCAGATAAAAGCGCATGAGCGCAGAATTGGTGAACGGAGATGAGAAGCCCAAGGGCTATTGCGGTTGATATGGTGAGGGCCATGGACGCAGCAGCCAAGCAGGTTTGGGAAGCAGAACAGAAGACAGAATCGGACGACAACAAACTCAAAGCGTTGATTTTTCAGCACGTTTGTAACTCATATGCTCGAAGAGGGGGCTATGGCGAAGAGAAAGCTACCGACTGATCCTGACGTATTCGCACTCGACTTTGAACGCTTAGGCGCGTCGGGAATGGCGTTGAAGTACGACATCAGTGTCAGGAATGTCTACCAGAAGCGCCGGACTGTTGAGGGGCAGTTAGGTAGACCGCTAAACGTCCCNGCTCACTTAGANCGTAGCGGAAAGCCCCGCAGGACGATCAGAAAGTCGATNACCGTTGATAACTCNATGTGTATNNTNATCGGNTCTGATGCACATTANGAAGCAAANAGTGTCACCACTGCCCACCTAGCCTTCGTCAAACTAGCCAAAGAACTACAGCCAGACGTAATCATTCTGAACGGTGACTTGCTTGATGGTGCGAGTATCAGCAGGCATCCACCACTGGGGTGGGAGGAAAGACCTACCGTCGAACAAGAACTGAACACGGTACGCCAGAGGCTAGAGGAGATCGAGAAGGCAGCGCCAAGCGCGGAGCGATACTGGTGCTTAGGTAATCACGATGCCAGATTCGATATGAGGCTGGCAGACCTTTTACCGCAGTTCAAAGGTGTTCCGGGATTCACCTTGCGGGATCATTTCAGCAACTGGGAATTCTGCCTGAGCTTGTGGGTTGAGGGCGCAGAGCGTCCAATAGTCGTGAAACATATTCCAGTTAGCGGGGGAGTTCATGCGGGATACAACTCAGCCCTTAAGTCTGGAACACACTACATTAGTGGGCATACACACCAGATGGAGTGCAAAAGCTGGTCAGATTATACGGGTTGTCGCTACGGGGTGCAGTGCGGCACGATGGCAGACCCACATCAGCCCACGTTTGATTACGCNCAGGATGGGCCAAAAAACTGGGTGAGTGGCTTCGTCGTGCTNAANATTCGTGATAACTTCNTNCTNANGCCAGAGTTNGTCNAAGGTGCATCAACCGGGCGAGTACGAGTGGCGAGGCCAGATACACCAAGTAGATTACTGATGATGAAAGAGATAGAGCCTTGGGAGTATATCGTCGCAAACAATCTAAATTTTTTGAGCGGCAGGGTTGTCAACCTGTTAACCGAGTACGGCAGGGTCAAAGACATCAAGCTGCTAGAAGAGGCTTGTAAGGATTTGGCGCAGTTAGTCGAAAGAGAACGATTCATTGAGGAAAGGTTTAATGCCGAATGTGATAATTGAGGACATCGAGCCAAACACCAGCGTGACGGTGATCGTTCAATGTCTTTATGAAGTCGATGGCCCACCAGACACGCCAGAAGAAAAGCCGGAGGAAGAAGAATCCAAAACCGTCTGGCTGGTAAGCAAGAAATCGGCGGGAAAGAAAGATGGTTAATCTCGAAAGGTTTGCGTATTTAGGAACTGGTACTTTAGGGAAACTCACTGTCGGCCCTTGGTCTTGCTTCACGATTGAGCGTCCTTGGAAGAACAATCAGCCTAGTGTTTCGTGCATCCCAGAAGGCGAATACCGATGTGAACCATTCAGCGGCACTCGGTTCCAAGACGTTGTTCAAGTGATGGATGTACCTGGTAGGACTTTCATCCTTATCCATGTTGCAAATTTTCCACACGATATAGAAGGCTGTATTGGTGTTGGAGATCGTTTCGTTTCTGACGCACTTGAGCCA
>FUFK010804425.1_pt1 | contig 11370 bp, 7 predicted proteins | sample 1021851 | NCBI WGS metagenome assembly FUFK01 (sample SAMEA51879418, study PRJEB19060) | metagenome
CCGCCCGCCGCGACCGCCTGGGGCGGGCGGTGTCCGCCGAGGAGCGCGAGGAGGCCACCAGCCTGGCGGACGTGGCGCGGGCCGACCTGCAGGCCGCCCAGGCGGCGCTGCAAAAAGCCGAGCTGGACCTGGCCCGCACCCGGGTGAGCGCGCCCGCCGACGGCCATGTGACGCATCTGCTGGCCCACGCCGGCGATTACGCCCGTGCCGGCGAGCCGGTGCTGACCCTGGTGGACGGGGATTCGTTCTGGGTGGAGGCGTATTTCCGGGAAACCCAGGTGCACCGGATCCGGGTGGGCGACCCGGCGCGGGTGCGCCTGCTGGGCGTGGACCGGGCTCTGGAAGGGCGGGTGGCCGGCATCGCCCGGGGCATCGGCAATGCTAACGCGGTGGCCGGTGGCGACCAGGGTCTGGCGGAGGTGGCGCCGACCTTTGAATGGGTGCGGCTGGCCCAGCGGATTCCGGTGCAGATCGAGCTACGGGCGGTGCCCGAGTCACTGACGCTGGCGGCGGGCATGACCGCCAGCGTCACGATACTGAACCGCGATTAGACGCCGAACGCCTTTTCGCCCGCTTCCAGGGTCTGGAAGATCAGGGTGTTGATGGTCATCGGCCCGACGCCGCCGGGCACCGGCGTGTAGGCGGCCACCCGGTCGGCGAGCGGCGCCAGTTCGATGTCGCCGCATTTTTCCGGGTGGAAACCGGCGTCCACCACCACGGCGCCGTCCTTGATCCAGTCCGCCTTGATGAATTCCGGGCGGCCCACGGCGCCCACCACGATGTCCGCCTGCTTGACCAGCTCCGGCAGGTTCCGGGTGCGGCTGTGGCAAATGGTGACGGTGGCGTTGGCGCCCAGCAGCATCAGCGCCATGGGCTTGCCGAGAATGGCGCTGCGGCCCACCACCACGGCGTGCTTGCCCTCCAGCGGAATCTGGTAGTGCTCGAGGATGCGCATGATGCCCTTGGGGGTGGCGCAGCCGTAGGCCGGCTCGCCCATGGCCATGCGGCCGAAGCCCAGGCAGGTGACGCCGTCCACGTCCTTTTCCAGGCTGATGGCGTCGAAACAGCGGCGCTCGTCGATCTGCTCCGGCACCGGGTGCTGCAGCAGAATGCCGTGCACGTCCGGGTTGTTGTTGAGCTCTTCGATCTGGGCCAGCAACTGCTCGGTGGTGGTGTCCTCGGGCAGTTCGATCGCCCGGGAGTCCATGCCCACGCGGCGGCAGGCGTTGCCCTTCATCTTTACGTAGGTGGCGGAAGCCGGGTCGGCGCCCACCAGCAGCGTGGCGAGAATGGGCGTGCGTCCGTCGGCTTTCGCCTTGAGAGCGTCCACGCGACGGCGCATTTCCTCTTCGAAATGCTGGGCCAGTGCCTTGCCATCCAGAATCTGCGCGCTCATTGAGTGTCTCTTGGTCGGGAATCGGGAGGCGCGGATTTTCGCACGCCCATCGCGGTGGGGCAAAGGGGCGGACGGACCGGTTCGCCGCCGGGCTGGCGAATAATCCAGCGAACGGTTCCGGCGCCGGGCGCGCGGCGTTGACGCTCCCGGGGGCGGCGAGTATTATGCCGCCTCGCTCGACCTGCTCGGCGGGGTGTAGCGCAGCCTGGTAGCGCGCCTGCTTTGGGAGCAGGATGTCGGGGGTTCGAATCCCTCCACCCCGACCAGTCAAGCGAAGACGTTTTACCGGTTCAGCGCCTGTAGCTCAATTGGATAGAGCAACGGCCTTCTAAGCCGTAGGTTGCAGGTTCGAGCCCTGCCAGGCGCGCCAAAGCGCGCCGACAGGCACACAAAGTACCAAACCAGTTTTGCTGGTGGCTGTAGCTCAGTTGGTAGAGCCCCGGATTGTGACTCCGGTGGTCGTGGGTTCAAATCCCATCAGCCACCCCAACATTGAAGCCCTCGGGTCACTCCCGGGGGCTTTTTTGTGGTCGCTTTACCCTCCAGAGAGCCCGCGCCGGGATCGGGTGGGCCCGTCCAGGACACGCCACGAGTACATCCATGTAGGCTCGACGTTTGGCCATCCCTGGCCAAACACGGTCCTGGACGGGCCCACCCGATCCCGACGCTCCTTGGAAAATTCAGCACCACAGGCCCCGCGTCCCGGATGGAGAGACCACCCACCAGGCGGCGTCTTTCTTGTATCGGTGTTCATGACGGCGGGCATTGACTATAATTGCCGCCCTTCAAAGTATGCGGTCCGGGCCGGCACGGTCGGCCGTGGACCAAAAAGTCTTTATAAAGAGGATGTTATGCAGGTTTCCGTAGAAACGACATCAGGTCTGGAACGGCGTTTGACCGTGGGTGTGCCCGCGGAAAAAGTGGATTCGGCGGTCGACACCAAGCTGCGCGAGGCCCAGAAAAGCGTCCGCCTGAACGGCTTTCGCCCGGGCAAGGTGCCGATGCGGGAAGTGAAGCGTCGCTTCGGTGATGCGGTGCGTAACGAGGTCCTCGCCGACGTGATGCGCGAATCCTTTATTGAGGCGGTGGAGCAGGAATCCCTGCAGCCCGCCGGCATGCCCGGTTTCGAGGCCACCAAGAACGAGGCCGGCCAGGATCTGGAGTTCGTCGCCACCTTCGAGGTGTACCCGGACGTGGAACTGGCGCCGCTGGACAGCGTGGAAGTGGAAAAGCCGGTGGCCGAGATCAGCGACGCCGACGTGGAGCAGATGATCGAGACGCTGCGCGAGCAGCGCTCCGAGTACGAAGCCGTGGAGCGCGCCGCGCAGACCGGTGACCGCGTCAACATCGATTTCAAGGGCCTGAAGGACGGCGAAGCCTTCGAAGGCGGCAGCGCCGAAGGCCAGAACCTGGAGCTGGGCTCCGGCCAGATGATCCCCGGTTTCGAGGACGGCATCGTCGGCATGAAGCCCGGTGAAGAGAAGGACATCGACGTGACCTTCCCGGAGGACTACCAGTCCGAGGAGCTGAAAGGCCAGGCGGTGGTGTTCCAGATCAAGGTGAACAGCGTCGAAGCCAAGCAGCTGCCGGAGGTGGACGCCGAGTTCATGAAGGCGTTCGGCGTCGAGGACGGCGACCTGGAGCAGTTCAAGGCGGAAGTGCGCAAGAACATGGAGCGCGAGCTGAAGAACGCGGTGTCCGGCAAGGTGAAGGAACAGGTCATGGACGGTCTCGCCCAGGCCCACGACTTCGATCTGCCGGAAGCGCTGGTGAAGCAGGAAATCGACCGCATGCGTCAACAGATGATGCAGCAGTTCGGTGGCGGCCAGCAGTTCGACGCGTCCATGCTGCCCGAAGAGCTGTTCCGCGAGCAGGCGCAGCGCTCCGCGCGGCTCGGCCTGGTGGTGCGCGCGATCCTCGAGAAGCACGAGATCAAGCCGGACGCGGATCGCGTTAAGGCGCGGGTGGAAGAGATCGCCTCCCAGTACGAGCAGCCCGAGGAACTGGTTAACTGGGTATACAGCAACCCGCAGCAACTGCAGCAGATCGAAGGCGCGGTGCTGGAAGACCAGGTGGTGGACTTCGTGCTGGAATCCGCCAAGGTGGAAGAGAAGAGCATGTCCTACCAGGACGCGGTGAAGCCGCGCGAGCAGCAGGGCTGATACAGCGCCGAGCGTTGCCCCGGACCCGCCGACAGGGTCCGGGCGGAGGACCTCCGACGTACCGGAAAACGGTATTTCGGAGGTTTTTTTGTTCTAAAAGGCCGCTTTTGTGCAACTTTTGCGCAGTTGAACGCCATATTGCCCCGCCTTTATAGACGCCCCACGGGGGCCACCTTACTATCAGGTGACCGCTATCGGGCGAACACCTTGTAACATGGCCGGTTCGCCCCAATACCCGTACCCGGGCCGCGGCGCCGGAACCGCAGGTTGCGGACACGCCGGAGCGGGACACGCAGATATAGGAAGCGCTAGATGATAGACCTGAGCCGGATCACCTCCGTAACGCCGGAGATGAAGACTTTGATGCAGGACCCGACCAACGTGGGTCTGGTACCCGTGGTGATCGAACAGACCTCACGGGGCGAGCGTTCCTTCGACATTTATTCCCGTCTGCTGAAAGAGCGGGTGATCTTCATGGTCGGCCAGGTTGAGGACTACATGGCCAACCTGATCGTCGCCCAGATGTTGTTCCTGGAGTCGGAAAACCCGGACAAGGACATCAACCTGTACATCAACAGCCCGGGCGGTTCCGTGACCGCCGGCATGTCGATCTACGACACCATGCAGTTCGTGAAGCCCGCGGTGTCCACCATGTGCATTGGCCAGGCGGCCAGCATGGGCGCCTTCCTGCTCGCCGCCGGCGAGAAGGGCAAGCGCTACGCGCTGCCCAACGCCCGGGTGATGATTCACCAGCCGCTGGGCGGCTTCCAGGGGCAGGCTTCCGACATCGAGATCCATGCCCGCGAAATCCTCAAGATCAAGGAGGATCTCAACCGCATGCTCTCCCACCACACCGGCCAGCCGCTGGAAGTGGTGGAGCGCGACACCGATCGCGATAACTTCATGGACGCCAACCAGGCCAAGGAATACGGTCTGGTGGACGAGGTGCTCAGCCGCCGCTGAGCCCGCCGGAACGGCGTATGAAAGCGGCCGAATGGCGGTCGCCGGGGCCTGAGCGGGCTTGAAAAAGCCGCGCTCTCCCTGCATCTTCAAAGTGACTACCAGGTTCAGAGGCGATTCGATGACCGATAACACCGGAAAGGGCGACGACGGCAAACTGCTGTACTGCTCGTTCTGCGGCAAGAGCCAGCACGAAGTTCGCAAACTGATCGCGGGCCCGTCGGTCTTTATCTGCGACGAGTGTGTGGATCTCTGTAACGACATCATCCGCGAAGAGGTCCAGGAAGAGACCGGTGACAGCGGCGACGAGCGTCTGCCCAAGCCCCAGGAAATCAAGACCACGCTGGATGATTACGTGATCGGTCAGGAACGCGCCAAGCGGGTGCTTTCCGTGGCCGTGTACAACCACTACAAGCGCCTGGGCAGCCAGGGCCGCAGCCGCGAGGAAGTGGAATTGGGCAAGAGCAATATCTTGCTTATCGGTCCCACCGGCAGTGGTAAAACCCTGCTCGCGGAGACGCTGGCCCGCCTGCTCAACGTGCCGTTCACGATCGCCGACGCCACCACGCTCACCGAAGCGGGCTATGTGGGCGAGGACGTGGAAAACATAATCCAGAAGCTGTTGCAGAAGTGTGACTACGACGTGGACAAGGCCCAGCGCGGCATCGTCTACATCGATGAAATCGACAAGATCTCCCGCAAGTCGGACAACCCGTCGATCACCCGTGACGTGAGCGGCGAGGGTGTGCAGCAGGCGCTGCTCAAGCTGATCGAGGGCACCGTGGCCTCGGTGCCGCCCCAGGGCGGCCGCAAGCATCCGCAGCAGGAGTTCCTGCAGGTCGACACCTCCAACATCCTGTTCATCTGCGGCGGCGCCTTCGCCGGTCTGGACAAGGTGATCCGCGACCGTTCCGACAAGGGCGGTATCGGCTTCTCCGCCGAGGTGAAGAGCAAGGAGACGGTGCTGTCCATGGGCGAGACCCTGGCCGGCGTGGAGCCGGAGGATCTGGTCAAGTACGGCCTGATTCCCGAGTTCATCGGCCGGCTGCCGGTGATCGCCACCCTGGAGGAGTTGTCCGAGGAGGCGCTGGTACAGATTCTTACCGAACCGCGCAACGCACTGACCAAACAGTACGTCCGCCTGTTCGAGATGGAAGGCGTGGAACTCGACTTCCGCGACGACGCCCTGAGAGCGGTGGCGCGCAAGGCCATGGAGCGCAAATCCGGCGCCCGGGGGCTGCGTTCGATCCTCGAGGCGGTGCTGCTGGATACCATGTATCAGGTGCCGTCGCTGGATGGCGTCGCCAAGGTGGTGATCGACAGTGCGACCATCGACGGTGAGTCCGAACCGCTTCTGATTTACGAGAACAGCGAGCAAACGTCCAGGGTCGCGCCGGATTGATCCGCGCGACCGGTTGATGGTCGTAAACCAACAAAGGGGCGATACGTGCTGAAAGATATTCCGTTGCTGCCACTGCGTGACGTGGTGGTCTACCCGCATATGGTGATCCCGCTGTTCGTCGGCCGGGAAAAGTCCATTGCGGCCCTGGAAGCCGCCATGGCCAGCGACAAGCAGATCATGCTGGTGGCGCAGCGCAACGCGTCCGATGACGATCCCGCGGAAAGCGATATTTACCGGGTGGGCACCGTGTCCACCATCCTGCAGATGCTCAAGCTCCCCGACGGCACCGTCAAAGTGCTGGTCGAGGGCGGCGCCCGCGGCCACATCAGCAAGGCCCGCTTCGGCGAAGAGGGCGGCGTCGCCGATGTCCGTGAAATGGACAATCAGATGCCGTCGGAAAGCGAGCAGGACGCCCTGGCCCGTTCGCTGCTGGCCAAGTTCGAGGAATACGTCAAGCTGTCGAAGAAAGTGGCGCCGGAGATCATGAATTCGGTGTCCTCCATCGACGAGGTCAGCCGCCTGGCCGACACCATCTCCGCCCACCTCCAGCTCAAGCTTGAAGAGAAGCAGGACGTTCTGGAAATGGTCGACGTGCGCGAGCGTGTCGAGCATCTGGTGGCGTTGATGGAATCCGACATGGATGTGCTGAAAGTGGAAAAGCGCATCCGTGGCCGGGTCAAGAAGCAGATGGAGAAGAGCCAGCGCGAGTACTATCTGAATGAGCAGATGAAGGCGATTCAGAAAGAGCTCGGCGACCTGGACGACAGCGGCAACGAGCTGGAGGACCTGGAAAAGAAGATCGACAGCTCCGGCATGCCCAAGGACGCCAAGGAAAAGTCCAAGAACGAATTGAACAAGCTGCGCATGATGTCACCGATGTCCGCCGAGGCGACGGTGGTGCGCAGCTATCTGGATTGGATGACCTCGGTGCCGTGGAAAAAGCGCAGCCGGGTGCGTCACGATCTGGCCCACGCCAAGGACATTCTCGACCAGGATCACTACGGCCTGGAAGAGGTGAAAGAGCGCATTCTGGAATTCCTCGCGGTGCAAAGCCGGGTCGGCAAAGTAAAAGGTCCGGTGCTGTGTCTGGTGGGCCCGCCCGGGGTGGGCAAGACCTCCCTGGGGCAGTCGGTGGCGCGCGCCACCAACCGTAAGTTCGTGCGCATGGCCCTGGGCGGTGTGCGCGACGAGGCGGAGATTCGCGGCCATCGGCGCACCTATATCGGCTCGCTGCCGGGCAAGGTGATCCAGAAGCTCTCCAAGGTGGGCGTTCGCAACCCGCTGTTCCTGCTCGACGAAGTCGACAAGATGGGCATGGACATGCGCGGCGACCCGGCGTCGGCGCTGCTGGAAGTGCTGGATCCGGAACAGAACCACACCTTCAGCGATCACTACCTGGAAGTGGACTACAACCTGTCCGAAACCCTGTTTATCTGCACGTCCAACTCCATGAATATTCCGGCGCCGTTGCTGGACCGCATGGAGGTGATTCGTCTGCCCGGTTACACCGAGGACGAGAAGATCAACATCGCCTCCCAGTACCTGATCCCCAAGCAGATCAAGTCCAACGGCCTGCGCGAGAACGAACTGGTGCTGGATGAAAAGGCGCTGCAGTTCATCGTGCGTCACTACACCCGGGAATCCGGGGTGCGTGGCCTGGAGCGGGAAATCAGCAAGATCTGCCGTAAGGTGGTGAAGGAAAATCTGCTGGAAAAAGAGAACCGCACCATTACGCTGACGCCAGAGAACATTGATCATTATCTGGGCGTGCGCAAGTACGATTACGGGCGCGCCGAGGAGAAGGATCAGATCGGTCAGGTCACCGGCCTGGCGTGGACCTCGGTGGGCGGTGAACTGCTCACCATTGAAGGCGTGTCCACCCCCGGCAAGGGCCGTGTCACCACCACCGGTTCGCTGGGTGATGTGATGCAGGAGTCCATTCAGGCGGCCTGGACCGTGGTGAAGAGCCGCTCCGGCAACCTGGGTATCCGCCGCCGGCAACTGGAACGCAACGACGTCCACATCCACGTGCCCGAGGGTGCCACGCCGAAGGACGGCCCCAGCGCCGGCATCGGCATGTGTACCGCCATGGTATCGGTGCTGACCGGCATTCCGGTGCGCGCGGACGTGGCGATGACCGGCGAAATCACCCTGCGCGGCCAGGTGCTGGCCATCGGTGGTCTCAAGGAAAAACTGCTTGCCGCCCATCGCGGCGGCATTAAAACCGTGCTGATTCCGCAGGAAAATGAGCGGGACCTCAAGGAAATTCCGGACAAGATCAAAGAGGCTCTGGATATCCGGCCGGTAAAATGGATCGACCAGGTGTTGGAGTTGGCGTTAACGCACACTCCCACGCCGCTGAGCGAGGCGGAAGTGGAAGAAGACCTCGCTCTGGCCGAAGAAAAAGCGCAGAAAGGTTCGGAACGGCCCAGTACCCATTGAACCCAATGGGTCCGGGGCCGTTCCCAGAGCTCTTCCGCGACTTTGTTGTTTGTCTTTAAATGATTGATCAAAAAGGTTTTTTACTTTTATCCAAGCTGGTGTGACTGCGCTTATCCTTCCTTGACGCCCCCTAGACCCATTGGTATAAAGGCGGCTTCGTCATACGGAGAGTGCATCGCGCCTCGACCATAAAACCGGGAAATAGAAAAGGGGAATTTTGTGAATAAATCCGAACTGATTGACGCCATCGCCGCGGCTTCCGATATCTCCAAGGCCGATGCGGGCCGCGCGCTGGACGCCACTCTGGATGCCGTGACCGGTGCTCTGAAGAAAGGCGACAGCGTTTCTCTGGTGGGCTTCGGTACTTTTTCCGTGAAGCAGCGCGCCGCACGCGAAGGTCGCAATCCGCAGACCGGCGAAACCATCAAGATCGCCGCTGCCAACGTACCGGGCTTCAAGGCGGGCAAGGCGTTGAAAGACGCCGTGAACTGATCTGGCTTCAGGAGCGGTAGTTCAGCTGGTTAGAATACCGGCCTGTCACGCCGGGGGTCGCGGGTTCGAGTCCCGTCCGCTCCGCCAGCGCATAAGCGTATCCGTCTTGGGTGCGCTTTTTTGCTTTCCGGTACCCTATAAAAAGATTAGAGATTCCTTGGAGTAAACCATGCAGGAGTTCAGACGATTTGTCCGCGGGCCCGTGGGCAAGGTTCTGCTCGCCGCGATCATTCTTCCCTTTATCATTTCCGGGTTTTACGGGTATTTCACCGGAGGGGGTAGTGACAGCGCTGTTGCCGAAGTGGAAGGCAACAAAATCAGTCGCGGGTACGTCAGTTCGCGCACTCAGCAGTTGCGCCAGATGCTGCGCCAGCAGAGCCCGGATATAAATGAATCGATGCTCGATTCGTTTATTCGCCCTGAGATGGTGCTGCAGGGAATCGTGAACGAGCAATTGATGATCGCCGCCGCGCGTAACGCGGATATGGCGTTCGCCGACACCCAGGCGGCCCGGCTGATTCGCAATAACGACATGTTCTACGAGAACGGCCGCTTTTCGGAAACCCAGTTCGAGCGCATGGTGCGTGCCCAGGGCATGACCCCGCAGGGTTATCTGGAATCGCTGCGCCAGGAGCGCATCAGCCAGCAGTACCGCAACGCGTTCGCCGCCACCGATTTCGCCCTGGAAGGTGAACTGGCCGAGCAGCGCCGCCTGGGTGAGCAACGCCGCGACATTCGCTACGTGCGCCTGAGCGTGGACAGCCTGCGTGGCGACATCCAGGTTTCCGATCAGGAAGTGTCCGATTTCTACGACCAGAACACGTCCGAGTTCATGCGCCCGGAACAACTGCGCGTGCGCTACGTGGAGTTGACGCCGGAGCGCTACCGGGATCGGGTGGAGATCTCCGACGAGCAGATCCGCGCCGAATACGAAGCGCGCAAGCAGATGCGCGACAGCGCCGCCACCCGTCGCGAAGTGGCCCACGTGCTGATCAGCGTCAACGACGAGCGTGATGAAAACGCCGCCGTGGAGCGGGCCCGCGAGGCGCGCCGGGCGCTGGAGCAGGGCAGCAGTTTCGCCGAAGTGGCGCGGGAGTATTCCGACGACGCCGCCACCGCCCGCAGTGGCGGTAACCTGGGCGTGGTGGGTCAGGGCTCCTTGCCCGATGCCCTGGATGACGCCCTGGCCGATATGGACGTGGGCGACGTCTCCGAGCCGGTGATTTCCGAGGCCGGTGTGCACCTGCTCAAGGTGATTGAGGAAGAGCGCGCCGAAATGCCCCCGCTGGAAGAGATGCGCGACCAGATCGTGGCCGATCTGCAAAACGCCCAGTCCGATTCCCTGCTCGCGGAGGACCTGGTGACGCTGGAAGAGCTGGTCTATGAGCACAGCGATCTGCAGGTGCCCGCCGAGCAGCTGGGCCTGGAACTGCGGACCACCGACTGGGTCTCCATGCAGGAACTGCCCCCGGCGCTGAACAACGCCCGTGTCCGTGAAGCGCTCAACAGCGAAAGCGTGCGCGAGCAGGGCCGCAACAGCGACCTGCTGGAAGTCGCCCCGGGCCGCTTCCTGGCTCTGCGCCTGGAAGAGGTGAAGGACGCGGAGCCGCTGCCGCTGGCCGAAGTGAGCGCGGATATCCGTGCCCAGCTGCGCCTGCGCAAGGCCCGCGCCCGCGCCGAAGCGCTGGCCGAAGAAGCCCGCGAAGCGGTGGAGCAGGGCGCCGACCTGGCGGCCGTGGCCGAGCAGCTCGACGCCGAAGTGCAGGAAGAAGCGGATCTGCAGCGCGGCGCTTCCGAGCCGGCCATGGAAGTGGTGGACGCGGTCTTCGCCACGCCCCGGCCCGCCGAAGGCGAAAGCAGCCCGATCCGCTTCACCAGCCTGCGCAACGGCGATCTGGTGGCGTTCCAGCTGACCGCCGTGGAAGACGGTTCCGTGGACGCCCTGGAGCCGGAGCAGCAGCGCCAGGCCCTGCAGGAGCTGGCGCGCGTGGAAGGCGAGCGCGGCTTCCGCCAGGTGATGGCGTTCCTGCGCGACAGCCTGGACGTGGAGCTGCACCCGGATCGTCTCAGCCAGCCCCGCGAGCAGCCGCAGCCCCAGCCCCGGCCGGCGGCCCCGCCGCTCTAAGCGGCTCGCCGGCCAGCCGAAAAACCCGCCACCCCGGCGGGTTTTTTTATGGGGGCATGGCGCGACCAGAAAGGTTCGCACCCTCGAAGATGCCCGAATTGTGGGAGCGGGCCTTGTGGGAGCTTGCTTGCAAGCGAAAGGCCGGCAAAGCCGGCCGGCAGGATACCAGAGACCTGGGTTCTTCGATGTCCGGTGCTCCGTATCGGAGACGCGGGGCAATGGTGAGGCCTTCCGGGACCGCTCAAGCCATCCCTGGCCGCTGTTAGTTTGGCCATCCCTGGCCAAACAGCTCCCTAGGCCTCACCATTGCCCCGCTCACTTGGCAGCGGCACCGCCACGGGTCATAACACCACTGGACCCTCCAGGGAGGGCAAGCTTGGAAATTTCCAAG
>FUFK010075526.1_pt1 | contig 11369 bp, 4 predicted proteins | sample 1021851 | NCBI WGS metagenome assembly FUFK01 (sample SAMEA51879418, study PRJEB19060) | metagenome
TTTGACAATCTTAAAGATAATCCAGATGGAACTGCAATAGAATTCAAGAGGCTTCCACCACATGTCTTTAATGAAATAAAAGATAACAACATAATTGCTGATGCATTTTTAGACTCAAATAGGAATGAACCTCCAAGTCTTGATGACTTAATAAAGAGTAAAACCTTGAGCTATGAATTTGGAATAAACGACTATGTATTTAGCTCATATAAAAGTCATATATCTGATTTGAACACCGCCATAAAAAGTAGCGATGAAGATAATAAAAAAAGGCTCACCAAAGTAAGAGACATGGCCCGAANTATAGAAAGGAATTTCCAGATTATATCTAACCTGGCGAAAAATAATATCATNGACGAACAGCGTCCACTAACCTTCTTTCCTAATGCAAAAAAGCAGAGGCTGTTCATCGGTAGTGAAGAGAAAAATACCGTCCATAATGTAGTCCCGTTTGAATTTGTTGGGAAAAAACTATATTATGGTCTGACTGCAACCGGGACATCTGATTTGAACCCTATGCCATTCGATCCTCGCTATCCAATGGTTGGTCTTCATGCAAATGCCCTAAATACAATCCTAGATAATAAGATTATTTATGAGGTCCCAAAGGTTCAAGTTGCATTAGTTATTGGAATTATTGGTATTCTTTTGGCATTTGGAGTTCCAGCACTAAGTGCTTCAATGGGTGGTCTTGTTACCGCAATTATTATTGGGGCATATGGGTGGCTCTCATTCTGGCTCTTTACCAATCAACAAATTTGGCTGGACATGGTTGGCCCATTATCTACTCTGTTCATTGGTTATTTAGGCATTACGGTTTATAACTATATNCANGAAGAGAAGAATAAGAATTTTNTGAAGGANTCNTTTGGNACTTACGTTTCTCCAGAATTNATTGATCAAATGTATGAGAGCGGCGAGGAACCCTCGCTAGGAGGAGAAGAAGGCTATCATACAGCATTCTTTACAGACATTCAAAGTTTCTCAGCATTCTCGGAGAAACTTACTGCAAGTGAATTGGTAGCATTATTAAACCAATATCTTACAGATATGACAGATGTTTTACTTGAAAACAACGGAACCTTAGATAAGTATATTGGTGACGCAATCGTGGCATTTTATGGTGCCCCAATTGATGTTGATAATCACGAATACTGGGCATGCAAAACTGCAATTGAAATGCAGGATAAACTTGCCATCTTACGTGAAGGNTGGCAGGAAGANGGTGANCGCTGGCCAGAAATTGTCCACAACATGCAGAANAGAATAGGTATAAGNTCNGGTNAAATGGTAACTGGGAATATGGGCTCTGAGGCTCGGATGAACTATACAATGATGGGTGACAATGTTAATACTGCCGCAAGACTCGAGTCATCAGCAAAACAATACGGCATATATATTCAAATAGCAGATAGTACCTACCAAGCTGTAAAAGAAAAAGTAGTAGTTCGTGATCTAGATAATGTAAGAGTATTGGGTAAAAATGANCCTGTTAAAGTGTGGGAGTTGATAAGTGAAGTGGGGCAAGAGCCTGATCAATATAAAAAGATACTNCCTGCATACCATGAGGCTTTAGATTTATATAAAAACCAAGAGTGGTCNAAAGCAATNGACGCNTTTAANGCCTCTGATNAATTAGAAGAAATGTTTGGTGGTAGAAAAACTAATCCCAGTAGAATCTATATCCCAAGGTGTGAGCACTATCTAGAAAATCCACCTGGTGAAGACTGGGATGGTGTCTGGACATTAACAAGTAAATAAAAGATTAAACTAAAATGAATACGCACCACATCTGCTTGCGTAGCGTACTTGCTGGGCTGATGCTGTCAATACTTACCGCACAAGATCCGTTTGTCATTGATACATCTCTATCTAGCTCCCTCCCACAGTCAATTGCAAATTCTATAGAAATTGCAGATGTTGATAATGATGGATACAACGATATCATCATGTCTGGGTACGATTCCACTCGCTTTGGATTATTCATTGATGTAATTAAAGTGAATAGTCAGGGTGCACTTACTTCAGGATTTTCAACAAACTTCATTACCTACTCAGATACAATTGCTGAATTTTCAGGCGGGCTTGGTAATTTAGATTTGTCAGATGTGAATCTTGATGGAAGCATTGATATTTATTTGAACGGTTCTGCCAGGTCAGAGCTACTAATGAATTCATCGTCAGGATATTTTAGTGAGTCAAGCTGGCTCCAAAACATGTTTGTAATCTACAGTAACGGGAAATGGGGCGATGTGAACATGGATGGAAAACCAGATCTTTTCTTAATGGGCGTTAAAGAGCCAGCGGATAATATTCTCAATGAGCTTTATCTAAATACTGGTACTTATTTAGATGAAGATCCAACAACCATATTNCCAGCACTTTTTACTGGAAGCAGTGCATGGGGTGATTATGATAATGATGGAGATCCTGATTTGATCATAGGTGGACAAACAGCAAACCCAAATTCTTCCGTGACAAGACTTTATCAAAATGATCCCATAGGACGGCTAACTGAGGTGACAACGGCTGACGCAATTAGCGGAATCAAATCTGGGGCGTTTCACTTCTCTGATCTCGATTCCGATGGAGATTTAGATCTTATTATGTCCGGCTGGGATAAAATATCAGGGAGTCTTGTTACCTATCTCCTTGAAAATGAGCCGCTTGGTACATTTTCGTTGTATCCTGAGCAAATTGAATTTGCAGTTGCCCATGGTACAATAGATGCTATCGATTTCAACTTAGATGGTCTTCAAGATATTGTAATTGCTGGCGCAGATGATGTGAGTCTCTATTCTGGTAGAATTAATTCTGTATCTGGAAGGGTTTATTTAAATAATGGAGACGGAACATTTGAAGAAATAAAGGAACTGTACGGGGCCAGATCAGCGAGGTTTGTTGATGTTGATCTTGACGGAGTCCCCGATCTAGTTACCAGCGGGACCAAAGAAATTGGAGACCCAGACAAATCCTTTTCACATGTGTTCATAAATGATAATTCTGGAACTAATGAAAAGCCAGATCCACCTAGTGCTCTAACTGCATTTGCTGTTAGCACGCGTGCAATATTTTCTTGGGGAGCTGGTTCAGATGATATTGACGACCCTGGAAGCCTATCTTACAATATTCGTATTGGAACCTCACCCGGTGGCAACCAACTCATTTCATCATCCGTTCCGTATAACAAGTCAAACGTTGGAAAGAGACTTATTCGTGAATTCAATGAAATCCCTCATGGCACCTATTACTGGGCTGTCCAAACCGTGGACGGGTCAGGGAATACGTCAGAGTGGTCCGAGCAGGACACTTTATTTATTGCGCGCCTTGTTGCCTCCACCCAATCTTTACCTGGTGTGTATTACTCATCAGCAGGTTGGGCAGATTATACTGAAGATGGTATCCCAGATATGGCACTTACGGGTGTTACATTCTCAGGCTCAAGTATAACAAACCTTTTTGAGAACTCAGGTGGGTTGCTATCTCAAGATTTGGAGCAAGATATTCAGGCTGTTTTTGGTGGACACCTTTCTTGGGTTGACTATACAAATGATGGACACCTTGACCTAACCATGACTGGTTTCCAGATTAGCAATTTCTTTGGAGGGTTTAAAACTAGTTTTTATAAATGGGAAGATGGACTCTATGTTGTTGATATGGACTCCGAGATAAATCAGGATCTAAATCTTGATGGCATCGGTGACTATTGGGTCAATGGTGGAGTCAATGGCCATCACTGGGGTGACTATGACAATGACGGTGATCTTGATTATGTGCAGGGAGGTTTTGATAATGCTTATGTTAGACATCTAGACGTGTTCTACAATGACAATGGAGTTCTGCGTCTTGATACAAACCAGACAAACCTGGTCCCAATTAATCCAGCAATTGTTCATTGGAGTGATTTAAATCGCGATGGGAGATTAGACCTGGTATCTATCGGAGCTGACTCAGAACAATCACTTCGAATGCGGGTTTNTATTAATAATTCAAATTACATCCTGACTCCATCTATGACATGGGAGTCTGAGATATTTGGTGTTACTGCTGGCGCTATTGCCTTTGGAGATTATAATAGTGATGGCTACGATGATTTTGCATTGACAGGTATGAATGGAAGCGGTGACCTTATTACCTATGTTGTTCAAAATGGTATTAACTCATTTATCGTCACTCACATACTCCAAGGTGTCTACTATGGGAAGCCTGCATGGGGAGATTATGATTCAGATGGAGATTTAGATCTTCTAATTGCAGGGCAATCCAGCACAGAGGGTGATCTGGGTTCAGTACCAGCGACTATGGTATACTATCAAAATGAAAGTGGATTTTCGCTAGACCAGACTCTTTCTATTGACAGTGTTGGAATAAGTTTTTCACAGTGGGGAGACTATGATTCAGATGGAGACCTTGATTTATTTTTATCAGGATTTAAAGCAAACCAAGATGTTGTCGCACAAGTTTATGATAATCTTGAATCACTTGAGAATCCCAATAAAGAACCTAATGCTCCATATCTCCTTGATGATACGAATATTGTTAATGGCAATGTTAATCTTACATGGACAGCGCCAATCGATCCTGAAAATGCTGGTGGTGGATCCACGCCAGAGCTAGGTCTACGATATCATTTACAGGTTGGATATGAGGATGAGAATAATGACCACGCCGTTAGTACAGGACACTATGGCATCAATGAAATTGGCTTGATTAATAGACCCCAGAAAAATTTGAGGAACCTTAAGGAAGGGAATTATAGCTGGCGTGTTCGTGCTATTGATCACGGCTATGCTACTTCTAATTGGTCAAATAGTGAGTATTTTTACATTGATGTAACCGCTCCAACAATTGATACTATAAGAGCGAACTACGTTTCATCTGATCAGATAATCCTCGTGGTAAAATTCAAGGAAGATTTTTACCTCGATATCAATAAAGAGCCAACTGTTCTTGTTACACATCCCTACTATCCAGACCTTGGTGAAGAAGGGACAGAGGATGACTCACTTAGAGTTGAGAAACAGAGTTTCAACGGCGATGAATGGACTGGAGTTTTAATCCTACCAAGTGATTATAGTGGAAAGGCAATACAGATTCACGTTTATGGCGCACAAGATGATAGAAAAAATAGAATGTCACCTGCTTCTGTATTCAAGACTCCTGAAAGCATTATATCGCAATATGGAGGCACTGCAATCAGCGAAGATGGTAAAGTTAGTATCCTTCTACCACAAAATGCTGTTACCGGAGATGTATCCATATCGATAACTGGGCAGAACATACCTCCAGATTCGAGCTCTTATATCTATGAAATGAATCGAGGAATAACTTATTTGATATCTGACCTTTATGATGTGAAACCATTTGAACAGTCACTTAATAAACCAGGGATAATGAGAATAGGTTTCCCTGACAGCACCTGCTTGATTACAGAACCATTAAACCAATATTTTAATACAAAGTGTAAGGACGAATCAGCCTGTGCTGAATTAAACGGTGAGTGGATTGATATGCCTGACTCTGGAATGACCCCTTTTATCGGAATGATCGACACATCCATCACTGGTTTATTACCAGTCTTAAAAATGGGGGGCTCCCAAATATCTATAAATGGCGATCCTTTTNTGCAGGTNCAGATAGANACGTTCGGTACNTATGGAGCATTTGTTACAATGGACACCACATTGATGTCTGATTCTTTAGATGTTGNAACCATTGTATGTCAGCCAAGAATATTTTCTCCTGGTGGCTCAGGATCTGTATTTGAGTTTACAGAGACAAATATTATTTATTCTTTAGAGCGCTCTGAAGAAGTAACTGCAAGAATATTTAACCTATCCGGCCGATTAAAAAGAACTATTAAACCAGAATTTATATCAGAACCTGGGCATCAAGTCATGAACTGGGATGGTAAGGATTCGAATGGTGACATTGTTCCAAGTGGTTTATATATTGTTACTCTGGAAAAAGAAGACACCATTCTGAGAACTACTGTTGGGGTTCTAAATCGATGAAACACCTGCTGTCAATATTGCTCCTCCTATCACCTATATTTAGTCAATATGACCAGTTATTTGTGGGAACTCGCCCACTAAGTATGGGTGGAGCATTTATTGCGGTTGCTGATGATGCAAATGCAATTACCTGGAATCCAGCTGGCTTACCTGGGCTTCGAAGGACAGAATTCACTTCAACCTATTCAAATCTCTATAATATGGGCATCACGCAATCTTATATAGGATTTGTAAGACCATTTTCAGATCGCATTGCACTTGGATTTGANTGGTCAAATGTAGGCTATGATGATAATGAATTATCTTATGGAGAAAATAAATTAAACTTTGCTGTTGGGGCTCAACCAAACAAACTATTCTCATTTGGTCTCACTCTAAAATACCTAATGAGAGATATGCTGTTAGATGAAGCGTCCTATGGAAAAAGTTCAGGCATTGGGTACGATGCGGGCTTTTTGATACAGCCATTGAAAAATTTAAAGTTAGGGATTGGCATATACGATATAGGCGGAACATCTGTATCATACAAAGATAAGACCAGCGAGACAGTTCTTGGACAAGCGTTTAAACTAGGAATTAGTTACATGCCATTTAACGGGCTAACCATTGCAGGTGATTTTGGAGATAGGTTTCACTTAGGTACTGAATATGTTTTGGCCAGTAGAGTTAGTTTCAGAGCTGGAGTCCAACAAGATCTAAGCGGTGAAGAAAAAATAATGGTCCCATCTGCTGGAATATCCTTGAAATTTAGAACAATAGTAATGGAATACGGATATGAAAGTCACCCGTATTTAGAACCAACACATCGAATATCATTTGCACTTCAATTAAGCCCTGCGGTAGTTAGTATTACCAAAACCACCATTGCACATAATCCAATTTTTCGATCTCTTCATCGTTACTATGAATCAGAACCATTTATAAAAGTAGGCTTAAAAAATATTTCTGATGAAGATTTACCAGTCAATGTCTCACTTTTTGTTCCTACCATGATGGATAATCCTCACTCAGAATCAGTAACACTTCCTCCAAAATCAGATGAAGAATATGATGTTGGTGTCTCATTTAGTAGCGACGTGCTTACCTCGAAAAAGGCAACTTTTGATAATCTGGTTCAGCCGGAGGTAAAAGTAACCTACAAACAAGGTGGTGAAGAGAAATTAGCCCAAAAGAAAATGGAATCTTCCTATGTTCTTGGTAAAGGCAAGCTGACGTGGAGTAACCCTGAAATGATTGCATGCTATGTTACACCAGCAGATGCAGTTGTAGATAAGTTTGCAAGAAATTTTATCCAATACTATACCCCTGTCCTAAATGACTATTTTGGAAGAAGTAACTTAGGGCGAGCAATTATCCTCTATGACGCCCTTGGAACGCATGGCCTAGTTTATAATATTGATTTGGAGACTCCTTTCTTGGATATTGCAGATGACAAATCTGCATTCGATACCGTAAAATATCCAGGAGATATGCTTAGAGATAAAATTGGTGACTGCGATGACCTTACTGCCCTTTATGGCTCATTATTAGCTAATCTTGGGATTGAGACAATGTTTCTGGATGTTTTCAAACCAGGTGCTGGCCATATTTTTCTAATGTTTGACAGTGGAATCAAACCAGATGACGTTACCAAGTACTTTTTAGATGAGAATGAAGTTGTGGTCTTGAATGATAAAGTCTGGATACCGATTGAGGCAACTCTAGTTGGCAAGCCATTTTTTTCAGCATGGAAACAGGGAACGCTCAAGTATAATGAAATGAAAGCAGAGAATTATGTAAATGAAATCTCGGTTAAAGAGGCTACCGCAAAGTATATAGCAGGTTCACATATTACTCCTGATATGCCCATGCCAACTATTGATGGTATTAATGATCTACTAAAAGAGGATATAAAACAATATGGAATGTGGTTAGAACAAATTGTATATAATTCGGTTGGAAGTAAGTTGATTGCTGCTGAGGACTATTATGATGCTGGGGTCAAATACATGGAATTCAAAAGGTATAAAGAAGCAATCGAAATGCTTGAAACAGCAATAAATATGAAACCTGTATTTCCTGACGCAATCAATACCCTTGGAGTGTGCTATACCAAAACAGAGAAATATGCTAAGGCAATAGAGTTCTATGAAGAAGCAATCCAACAAGCAGGAGAGCATGCTGGTTTTATGTTAAATATTGCCATATCACAATTCATGCTAGGGAATAAAGGACTGGCAAAGCAAAAATACGATGAAGTAGTGATGATTGATCCAATGTTTGAAGGAAAGCTAGACAAAGTGTTTGGCGCTGCAAAAGCCAGCGTCGCAGGTCCAATAGATGGACCCACACTCAAAATATCTGATGACTTGGAGGCAGAGCTAGCAGAAGGCTCTACCAAAGGACTTGTTGAAATTAAAGATGCACCAAAGGATATAGAGCCTGAAGATATAAAGAAGGTAGACTTTAGAAAGCAGAGAGCAAGAAGTGATAATACTGTAGGAATTACCTTTGCCAGACTTGGAAACTATTCAATGGCAATAGATTATTTTAAGAAATCAATCAAAAATGATCCCACTGAAATGGACTACAAAGTACATTTAGCTGTAGCACTATATAGAATGTATAAATATGATGATGCGCTTGCATATTATGAGGAAGTCAAAAAAGCAAAACCCGAACTTGTAACGCAACTCGACTTTATAGAGAGTATGGGTGAGAACACACCAAAATTTGATAAATTTGATTAATTTTGCTTAAATTATGGGTATTATGATAAAAAAATTAATATTCATTCCACTTATATTGGCTCTGAGTTGGGCACAAGATGAAGACGAGCTAGATTTAGATGCTATGTGGGATAATACTGTTTGGAACGATATAGAAAGCGTTGCTGATGCTGGCTATGAGGTAGAAAAAGTCACTGCAGTTGCAGGTGTTNGAGGTGCTGAAGCTGAGGATGAGGCNTTATATCATCTTTACTACAGACAATCTATGAAGGGTCCAAGTAAAGTAGAGTTGAACAAGGCCCTTGGTAAATTGCTGAATACACTAACCGCTTTGAAGGGAAAAAACCCTGGACATGAAAAAATTCCTGAAGTAACCCACTATGTTATTCAGATATATAAAAAGCTTGAGGATAAGCCAAAGGCAAGAGAATATGAAAAAGAATTACTCGCTGTTGCTCCGGAATCAAAGTGGGCAAAATTTTATAAGTAAACCATAAAATGAATAATAAAAAAGCCTCTACTCAAGAGGCTTTTTTATTTATAAACTTTTTTATTCCCTTCAGCATCCATGAGTATCCAACCTCCTCCAGGAACCTCATTCCGTACTATACCTTCACCTCTTAAGGAGCCATCTGGGAACCAAAACCTAGCCATTCCTCTTGGAACTCCGTTTACATAGTTCATCTTCATTTCCCTCTTCCCATTTGAGTACCATTGTAACCATGGACCATTTTCATAACCATCTTTATACTTGATCTTTAGCGCTCGCTTACCATTGGGATGCCATTCTCTATACCATCCATCAGGCTCTCCATTGATAAACTTTGCTTTGAGTGCTTTTTTCCCATTTGAATACCATTCAATGTATCTTCCTTGCTCCTTACCATCGATATAGAATCCCCATATTGATCTCTTCCCATTTTCATACCACTCTCTGTATTTACCAACGTATTTATCTTGATCAAATGTTGCAATTAGCTCCCGGTGTCTAGATGCACCATCATCATACCACTGCTCAAAGTCACCATGTTTTTTCCCATTATCAAAATGCCCAATCATAATTGGGTCGCCTATCTGGTTAAGAGTTTGCCAAAGACCATGCTTTATCCCATCTTTAAACTCTCCTGCCATAAGACCTATGTCTAACTGCTTTACCACAGGGCCGGTATAGGGAATATCATCATAATAGTAGATCCCTGCCAATGAATCTAGGTAGCCCCACTCAACGGCTCTTGTGCTATCATCCTGCCCCTGTATCACTGCCAGAGATAATATAGTTATGAGTATTAATTTGTATTGGATCATTGTAATTGTATTAAATAGTACTAATTAACCGCGAAAGTTAAAAAAAATAGACAAGTTTACTATAAATAAAAAAAATACATCTGATGGTAACTTTCCACAATTATCTTATTAAATGGAAACCCTAATAAAGGAGTTTAAAAGTTTTGATTTCAAATGGATTGAGTTTTATTTTAAAATGTCCACGAACCATTTTACGTTTACTAAGCTCCTTCCACTCCATAAGATCACACTCTGCAATCTCTCCACTTAATTCAATAGATCCACTAGAGACCCTCCCATGAGTCTCAATAATTCTGATGATCCATGCATCTTCTTTCTCTGCTTTTTTTAGTACAGATAATTCCAATCCTTGTCCATTTAACTTAACAGGAATTTTTACCTTCCCAGATGCCACCCCATCAAATAATATTGGCTCTTGGTTCAAGCAGGAAGCCTCATTAATAACATCTGAATGTATTAGACTATCTTTGTGAGGAAAAAGGCTATAAGTAAAGGAATGGGATCCCTTGTCTGCATCTGGATCAGGGTTGGTCGGGGAGCGCAATAGGTTAAGATCTAGTAGATTATCATGAACCATGTAGCCATATTTGCAATCATTTAGCAAGGCAACTCCATTATCATGNTCNGAAAGATCTGCGTATTTATGCCCAACAACTTCAAACTTAGCCTTGTCCCAACTTGTATTTCTGTGCGTATTCCGCTTTACATAACCATACTGAATGTCAAATGAGGCTTGCTCGGCTCTTATACTAACAGGAAAATGAACACGCAGCATTTTGTGATTCTCATACCAATCAACATTGGTCAAAAAATTCAACCTCTTTGATAAAGGGTTAAGGCTGACCAGCTGTTGAATGCTGGAATTCCCAATCTTAAACTCAAATTTTAATTGTTGTAAGACACTTCCTTTTGAATGACTAGATGCATGAGTCATTTTAGCTGTTTCAATCAATGCTTCTCTATAGAAGAAGTCCACATCCCAGGCGTCCCAGTTATTTGGTCTGTCTTCATACAAGGATAGCACATTCCCAAGATCTGCCATGAATTCTTTTTCTAGTTCTTTGTCATAGGCAGAAATCAGTGCACCCTTCTCATCAAACTCATATCTAACCAAATTATTTTCAAGTGATAAATTGTCACCCTTTTCAAGATTATAGACAACACTATCGCCTTTTTTGAATGTAGTAAATGAAAGAGCGTTTAGCTCAACCAAAGCAAATACTCCCTCTTCTGTTCTCTGCAATGGAATTGCGTTTCCACCTTCATCTAAAATGTGATGATCTTCAAAAGATTCTGGGATCTTCACGGAACCTTTCCAGGTGTAGGATAGAGGATTTAATAA
>FUFK010558522.1_pt1 | contig 11368 bp, 5 predicted proteins | sample 1021851 | NCBI WGS metagenome assembly FUFK01 (sample SAMEA51879418, study PRJEB19060) | metagenome
CGCGGAAGGTGACGATATCGAGCCGGCGCTCTGCCGCCAGATCGTCAAAACCCTCGCGCCCCCGTCTGCGGTGTCCCGACCCGATGTCTTCANCGACGATATCGATGACGGAATAGCCATCGGGGCGGTTCGTGCCGATTGTCCCGCTNGGCCCCCGCTTGGCCCAGCCGACGCAATATAGGCCGGGCAGGATGCGGCCCTGATCGTTGGCGAAGCGGCCTGCACGTTCGTCGAACGGGACGCCTTCGATGGGCGANGTCTCNTAACCGATGCAGGTTATGACGATATCTGCCGGTATGCGGTAGGTTTCGCCGGTGCCGATCGCACGGCCCGCCTCGACCACGGTCCGTTCGACCACCACGCCTGTCGCCCTGCCGTCAGTCACATCGATCGCCTTGGGGCTGGCGAAAAAATCGAACTCGATCGCGATGGGTTTTTCGCCATGACTATTTGGGGGAATGGCGGCAAATTCGCGCAGCAAAGTTACCGATTTGCGCATTCCCGGCTCAAGCACGGCATCGTCATCGAGCGGCGGCAGGTCGGCGCTTTCGACCTGTGGACTGGCCCGCTCCAGCTGCATGAGTTCGCCCAGTTCCTTGGGGGTCATCATGATCTGGTGCGGCCCCCGACGGCCAAGGATGGTGACGCTCTCGAGCCTGCTGTTTCTCAGTGCATCAAGCGCGTGGGTGACGATGTCCGAACCGGCGAATTCGTCTTCGGTCTTGGACAATATTCGCGCTACGTCGAGCGCAACATTGCCCATGCCAACGACAACCGCATAGCGGCCAGAAAGATCGGGGTTCAGATTGGCGAATTCGGGATGGCCATTGTACCACCCGACAAATGCCGCACTGCCGATGACATTCTCGGCATCGGATCCCTCAATGCGCAGCAGGCGATCTTTCGGCGCGCCGGTGGCNAGNATNACCGCATCGTACAATGATTGCAGTTCTTCTATCGAGACATCGCGGCCGATCGCGATATTGCCNACGAAACGCACGGTGTCGCCGATAGCGGTTTTTTCGTAACGTCGCGAAACGCCCTTGATCGACTGATGATCGGGCGCGACNCCGGTGCGGATCAGCCCGAAAGGNACGGGNAACATGTCGAAGACATCGATACGGGCTTCNTCGCCCCATTTCTTAACGGCCGCTTCCGCAGTGTAGTACCCGGCCGGACCCGAACCCACGATTGCGATGTGCCGCATGTCCTTCTCCCGCAAGACAGTGCGTTAGATGCACGTCTGCCGTGCGCATGGCAAGTTCGTCGAAGCCGTCCGACTGCTTGGCAGCGGGATTATGCCTTTGGAAAGAAATTGCCGGTAAATGCAGTAGTTACCCGGAGCTTTCGGGCCGCTTTCCGGGTTTTTCAGTTAGAGGTAAGCTTTAGATGGGTGGGTTCTTCTCGCGGGCGACGCGGGCCAAAACAATGGAGGACGAGGCGCTGGAGGATGCGCCGCTTTGCCCCATTGCCGCATCCGATGCAGCGCGCCGGGTTGAACTTCTCGACAGTTTCGAAGCCGCCGGGCTCGGCTGGTTCTGGGCGACGGATGCTCAGGGCCGCCTGATCTATCTTTCCCAGAATGCCGCTCTCAAGCTTGGCTGGAACGACGGCGAGGCCATCGGAAAACCCCTCGGTGATCTCTTCATGACCGAGCAGGATGATGATCCGAACCGGACCGAGCGGCCGCTCGCTTTCCTGCTCAGTGCACGAAATTCGATCAGCCAGTTGAACGTCAGGCTCGCGGTTGCTGGCCAGGAAGTGTGGTGGGAAATCGCCGGCAAGCCGCAGTTCGATGAAGCGCAGCGCTTCACCGGGTACCGCGGGAGTGCGAAAGACATCACACGCAGCCGTGAAAGCCAACGCGATGCCGAACGGCTCGCGCAGTATGATTCGCTGACAGGGCTGTCCAATCGTCACCGCATGACCAAGCGGCTGTCGGCAACGCTGGCGGCTTACCGGAATTCCAANCGCTCCTGCGCNCTTTTGATGCTCGATCTCGATCGATTCAAACAGGTCAACGATACGCTTGGCCATCCAGCCGGCGACGAATTGCTGAAGCAGGTAGCAGCGAGACTTGGTCGTATTGTCGGCGACAAGGGCGAAATCGGTCGACTGGGCGGTGACGAATTCCAGATCATGCTTCCCGACATCGATGACCGGGGTGCACTGGGTGAATTGGGCCAAAGGCTGATCCAGATGATCTCGCAGCCTTATTCGATCAATGGCGCGCGCGCGATCATCGGTACATCTGTCGGCATTGCGATTGCNCCGTATGATGGGCTCGACACTGAGGAACTGGTCAAGGCCACCGATCTCGCGCTCTACGCCGCCAAGGGGGGCGGGCGAGGCCAGTATCGATTCTATTCGAGCGATCTGCAGGATGGCGCCAAGCATCGTCGGCAGGTCGAAGAAGATCTTCGCGACGCAATTACCAATAGCGAACTGTCGATGCACTATCAGCCACTGATCTGCGCAAAGACACACACCGTGCAGGCCTGCGAGGCTCTCATGCGGTGGGAACATCCCGAACGGGGCAGCATATCGCCCGGCGTCTTCATCCCGGTGGCCGAGGAAATCGGGATCATCAAGGAGATGGGCGACTGGGCGCTCAGGGAAGTGTGCCGGCAGGCCAAGGAGTGGCCGGTCGATTTACGTGTCGCAGTCAATGTCTCCGCGATCCAGTTTTCGCATGACGACTTTGCGCATGTGGTGAAAAATGCGCTGCACTATAGCGGGCTTTCACCCGACAGGCTCGAACTCGAAATCACCGAAAGCGTTTTTCTCGGCGATGCTGATCGATCGCAACGCATGTTCGCAGAACTGAAGGATCTGGGCGTTCGTCTGGCTCTGGACGATTTCGGTACCGGTTACAGCTCGCTAAGCTATCTGCGCACGGCACCTTTCGACAAGATCAAGATCGACCAGAGCTTCGTCCGGGGTGCTACGGAAGAAGGTAACAACAACGCCGCTATTCTCAGTGCCATCACGGGCCTTGCAGCAGCGCTGAAGATGGACACGGTCGCAGAAGGCGTCGAAGCGGAAGACGAACTGGCGCTGGTCACTGAACGGGGCGCGACGCTAATCCAGGGACATATTTTTTCGCGTGCGATCTCGCACGAGGAACTCCTGGAGCGCCTCGAACAGGGCAAGCTCAAGTACGAACCGCGTGGCCCCGCCAAATATCGCGCGGACCGCAAACGCGTTTTCCGCCGGATCGGTCTGATCCACGAAGATAGCCGTTACAAGGTCGTGATGCGCAACCTGTCCAAGACCGGCGCGATGATCGAAGGTCTGCTGGATGTCCCGCAAGGAACCGATATCGTTCTGGATCTCGGCGGTGGTCAGTTGGCTGTAGCGACTGTCCGTCGTTCGAAGGGGNCGATGCAGGGCGTCGAGTTCGAAACGCAGCTTATCAGCGATGGCGCCGATGGCCTTTGCACCCGTCATCGTGTGTCGCCCTACCAGATCGAGGCAGCCGGGCGCCCCTTGGCCGCTCTCACGCAGGATGCCTACTCGATGATGGTTGCGGAGCAGCTTGGCTCAGGTCGAAAAAAGTTCGTCGAGGTTGAAGTCGGCAATCCAAAACCCGGAAGCGGAATCTGATCGTCTCGGATATGCCGTTAGGTTAAAAATAACCATTACTATCTAGGCCGGTCGTACCGAGGCAAATTGTTGCATGAGGCGGCACGACGATGGGGGCCATGCCCTTTTCCGATTTCTTGAGAGGAAGAAAAGCTGAGGCTGAGGCCCCGGCCGAAGATGTATCTCGCTCTTTATCGGCTACCTTCGCCCGTTCCGAAAAGCTGGACGTGGTCGAAGAAATCGAGCGCAGCGGTGCATTGGGCTTCTGGGCGACCGACGCCCATGGCCGGATCCTTTACCTTAGCCCGGCAATTCTCGAAGGTCTGGGTATAGATTTTGCACGCGCTTCCGGCGAGCCTCTTCAGCAATTGCTGGTACCTGTGGACGGCGATGGCGACGGTCGATCTCTGGGGCTGAGGCTCAATACCCGCAAGAGTTTTGCCAATCTGACCGTTCAGGCAGGTGATGCGCAGAACGACATCGTCCTCCGGCTCTCGGGCAGGCCCCTGCACGACGATGACACGAACTTTCTCGGATTTCGTGGCAGCGCAGTCGACGTCACACTGGATTTCAGAAGCGAAGAAGAAGCCAACCGTCTGGCCAAATTCGATTCCCTGACCGGTCTGGCAAACCGCCACCGGATGGAACAGCGGATTGATTCCACGCTGCATGCCTTCAAGAGTGCGCAGCGCAGCGCAGCCTTGATGATGCTAGACCTCGACAAGTTCAAACAGGTCAACGACACGCTNGGCCATGCTGCGGGCGACCAGTTGCTGCAGCAGGTGGCAGAGCGTCTCACTAGCGTCATTGGCGGACGGGGGGAAATCGGCCGCCTTGGTGGCGACGAATTCCAAATACTCGTTCCTGATATGGACGACCGCGGAGAGCTTGGCGAAGTTGCCAAGAAGATCATCCAGATCCTTTCGCAACCCTATTCGGTCGAAGAAGGTCGAGCGATCATCGGGTGTTCGGTAGGCATCGCNGTTGCACCTTATGANGGTATNGAACGCGATGAACTGTCNCGNGCNGCCGACNTGGCTCTTTATGCNTCAAAGAACGGGGGGCGCGGCCAGTTCCGTTTTTACGCAGCCGATCTCGAGCACGAGGCGAACCTGCGCAAACGGATGGAAGATGATCTGGCCGATGCCATCGAAAGCGGCCACTTCACCCTCGAATATCAGCCTGTCGTTTCGCTTGAAGACAATCGCGTGCTCTCTCTCGAAGCCCAGTACTGCTGGGCGGACGAGGAGCGCGGCCGCGTGCCAGCGGATACCTTTCTGCCGGTCGCCGAAGGCAGCCGACTGATTGTCCCGATCGGGGNATGGGCCATTCGACGTGCATGCGAAGACGCGCTTTCCTGGCCGGATAGTCTGCGGGTGTCACTCCATATCAGCCCCGTGCAGTTCGAGGCCAACGGTTTTGTCCAGTGNATCGAGCAGGTGCTGNCGGACACGGATCTCGATCCCGCGCGGCTCGAATTGCGCTTTCCGGAAAAGGTGCTCCTCGGAGATGCGTCGAAACTAGACAAGGCGCTCGGGAGCCTGTTCAAGCTCGGAGTGCGGCTCACNGTCGACCAGTTCGGTTCGGGGCTCTCCTCGCTCGCTTATCTGCGGCGGGCGCCGCTGAGCGCGTTACGTATCGGTGCGCAATTCTTCGAACCGATCATGGGCAACGATCTCGGCGATATGGATCTCGTCCGGGCAGTAATTGCGCTGTCCGACGCCATGGGGATGGAGACGACGGCCTCCGGCGTTCACGCGCTTGATCTCATGAACGAACTGAAGCGGCTTGGCATCGATCAGGTCAGCGGCTTTGTTTATTCCGAGCCGCTTTCGAACGAACAGGTATGTCAGGAGCACGCCAATGGGGAATGGACGCTTGCGCCCACGGATAGCGGTACCCAGCGCGCTTCCCGCCGGACGGTCTTCCGCAAGATCGGCGTGATCCACGAGGATCACTATTACGACGTCACCCTGCGCAATCTTTCGCGCTCCGGCGCGATGATCCAGGGGCTCGAGGACGTGCCGGTCGGGACCATGTTCGTGCTCGACTTCGGGCAGGGCCAGCTGGCTGTGTGTACCGTTCGCCGGACGATGGACGATACGCAGGGCCTCGAATTCGAACAGGAACTGGTCGATGACGGGGCAGGCGGGTTGTGTACGCGGCACCGCGTGAGCCCTTACGAACTCGCGACGGCTGGTGTGCCGCTGGCCGCGCTTTCGCCGGGCAAATATGCCATGGCTCCGGATAGCGGGGCAGGGGCCGGCTTCGCGCAATTCAACCTTTCGGCCAGCGCTCCGAGACAGACCGGTCGCAAGGAAGCGGTACAGGTGTAGCTTTGTCTGCTGACAGGGCGGCGCGGCGCGGCTAATGGGGCGGCGCAATGACCGACCTTTCCAAGATCCGCAATTTCTCCATCATAGCCCACATCGACCATGGCAAGTCGACGTTGGCTGATCGGTTGATCCAGTTTACCGGGGGGCTGACCGACCGGGAGATGTCCGAGCAAGTCCTTGATAACATGGACATCGAGAAGGAGCGGGGCATCACGATCAAGGCGCAGACCGTGCGCCTCAACTACACCGCGCGCGATGGCGAGACCTATGAGCTCAACCTCATGGACACGCCCGGCCACGTCGACTTCGCCTATGAAGTCAGCCGCAGCCTGGCCGCGTGCGAGGGCGCGCTGCTGGTGGTGGACGCCGCGCAAGGGGTGGAAGCGCAGACGCTGGCCAATGTCTACCAGTCGATCGAGCACGACCACGAAATCGTCCCCGTCATCAACAAGATCGACCTGCCCGCCGCCGAACCGCAGCGCGTGGCCGAGGAGATCGAGGAAATCGTCGGCATCGAGGCCACCGGCCCGTGGGAGGAAGGCGGCGCCGTCCTCACCAGCGCCAAATCNGGCATCGGCATCGAGGAAACGCTGGAAGCGCTGGTCAAGCGCATCCCGCCGCCCACGGGCGACCGCGACGCACCGCTGAAAGCCATGCTGGTCGACAGCTGGTACGACCCNTACCTCGGCGTCGTCATCCTGGTGCGCGTGATGGACGGGGTCATCAAGAAGGGCCAGCAGGTCAGGTTCATGCAGGGCGGCACCCAGCACCTGATCGACCGCGTCGGCTGCTTCACCCCCAAGCGCACCGACCTGCCCGAACTCGGCCCGGGTGAAATCGGCTTCATCACCGCGCAGATCAAGGAGGTGGAGCAGGCCCGCGTCGGCGACACCATCACCACGGTGAAGAACGGGGCGCCCNAGGCGCTGNNNGGCTACAAGGAAGTCCAGCCNGTGGTNTTCTGCGGNCTGTTCCCCGTCGANGCCGCCGATTTCGAGAANNTGCGCGANAGCATCGGCAAGCTGCGGCTNAACGATGCNAGCTTCAGCTNCGAGNNNGAAAGCAGCGCNGCGCTGGGCTTCGGCTTCCGCGCNGGCTTCCTCGGCCTGCTGCACCTGGAAATCATCCAGGAACGCCTCAGCCGCGAATACGATCTCGACCTCATCACCACGGCCCCCTCGGTCGTGTACCGGGTCCACCTCGGCCATTCCAAGAACGAGGACGCCAAGACCATCGAGATCCACAATCCCGCCGACTGGCCGGACGTCAACCGGATCGAGACGGTGGAAGAACCGTGGATCAAGGCGGTGATCTACGCGCCCGACGAATATCTCGGCGCGATCCTGAAGCTGTGCCAGGACCGCCGCGGCATCCAGACGAACCTGACCTATGTCGGCGGGCGTGCGCAGGTGAGCTACGAATTGCCGCTGAACGAAGTGGTGTTCGATTTCTACGACCGGCTGAAATCGATCAGCCGCGGCTATGCCAGCTTCGACTATGAACAGATCGGAAGCCGCGAGGGCGACCTGGTCAAGATGAACATCCTCGTCAACAACGAGCCGGTCGATGCGCTGTCTCTGATCGTCCACCGCAGCGTGGCGGAAGAACGCGGCCGCGGCATGTGCGAACGGCTGAAGGACCTGATCCCGCGCCACCTGTTCAAGATCCCGATCCAGGCCGCCATCGGCGGCAAGGTCATCGCCCGCGAAACCATCGCCGCGCTGCGCAAGGACGTGACCGCCAAATGTTACGGCGGCGACATCACACGCAAGAAGAAGCTGCTGGAGAAGCAGAAGAAGGGGAAGGCCAGAATGAGGGAATACGGAAACGTCTCGATCCCTCAGGAAGCCTTCATCGCAGCCCTGCGTATGGGAGAAGAGTGAGTCTCCCATTTCCGAGGATGCGGGAGCGCCCGAAGGGCGGCCTGCCCGGCGAAGGCCGGGGGTAATGCGAGCATTCCGCGCGAAGCGTTCATCGCCACACTGCGGATGGATGAGCAATGACCCCCATTCTCAAAACCGCCCGCGTGCGGTAAGGCGAGCTGTCCCCGCGCACGGCGGGGCGTAATGCGAGCCTTCCGCGGGAGGATTTCATTGCGACGCTGCGGACGGGCGAGGTGTAATCGCCACACCCCGCGCAGCCCGATTTTTCCAGCCGGTACAATACCGGCCAACCAGAAACGACACGATCCCTAATGCCTTCATTCAAGCAACCCACTTTTCAGGAACGCGCAGCCATGGCCGACAAGGCCCGCGAAAAGGCGCTGAAGAAAATGGCCGCCAAGCCGCCGGTCGACCCTGAGGTCGAAGCCAAGCGCCGCGAGGCCCGCCTGGCGCGCGAAGCCGCCGCCGCCGAAAAGAGCGCCGCACGCCGCGAAGCGATCGCCAAGGCCAAGGCCGAGAAGATCGCCGCCGCCGAGGCAGCCGCCGAAGCCGCCGCCATTCCGGAGCCGACCGAAGCAGAACTGAAAGCCAAGCGCGACGCGAAATACGCCGCCCGCAAGGCGCGCAAGAAGAGGTGAGGTGAGGGCGGCCGGCGAGAGCGGGCCGCTGTTTGCTCTAGCGGACCCTTGCGTACGGCGGCTTTGCGCCCTCATAACGGTCATTCGAGAGATTGATGTAGCAACCCAAAAGCGGACGTTCGCTTAACAATTAAAGGTTGCCTAGCGTACCGAGTACTATCAGTCGATAAGCAGAAAATTGTTAGTCGCGTTCAAGCCGCAAGTGACGTATGCGATGTAAGCATTTCCCTTATTTCTTCTGGGCTGGTCGGTCGTCCAATTAAATAGCCCTGAGCAAGATCGCAGCCCGCTTCCCGGAGGAAGGTGAGACAGCTTCGATCCTCAACTCCTTCTGCAACAACTCGCAGACCAAGCCGATGCGCAAGGTCGATGGTCGACTGAACAAGAAGCGCATCGTTTGCGTCCTCATGGGCGTGCTGAACAAAGCTCCGGTCGATCTTAAGTTCGGACAGTGGAAGCTGCTTGAGATAAGTCAATGTCGACTGGCCTGTGCCGTAATCGTCCATCGAGATTGCGATGCCAAGGTCGCGAAAGTGCTGAAGCGCGGCGACAGCGGCGCTAGGATCGTCAATTGTTGCTGATTCAGTCACCTCGAAAATCAAACGATTCCGCGGAATTCCTGTCTCCGTAAGGATCCGCTTTGCCTTGTCGATGAATTCGTTTGAATAAACCAGCTTTGCAGAAATATTGACTGCAGCGCTGACAACAAGACCACGCTGGCACCAAGCGGCCAAATCATCGATGGTTCTTTGCAGAACATACAAGGTCAGGTCGCATATCCGGTTCGCATCTTCGGCCATCGGAATGAACAGGTCGGGTCGTAACGGACCGCGTTGCGGGTGATTCCAACGTACGAGCGCTTCGACGCTGGTGATACGATCAGTCTTCAAATCAAGCTTCGGCTGATAGACGACCTCAAGCTCACCCAAATCGATTGCCACATCGAGCTCTCCCATGAGGGAGATCTGCCGTTCCACTTCGGTTTGCTCATCAGCTAGATGAATGTGCCAAGGTTGGGCATTTCTCAGAGCCGTCGCAGCGGACAACGCCGCCTCTGCTAGGGCTTGAGGTGCGGCAACGCCAAATGCGATCTGGACATCAACGCGTCGCCCTCCGACCTCGATGGGACGTCGCATCAGTGCATGCAATGCCTTTAGCATTGCCTCCATCTCTCCGGCTTCAAGAGAAGAATGCCAGGCGAGCGTGCGGTCCTCTATTCGATAAACTGTGCTGCCGAAGTTCCCTACGAGGAGCCGCTCGGCAACGCGTTTGAGGAGTTCTTTCGCATTGTGATCGCCCAGAACGCTCGAGAGCGCCGCGAAATTACCAATGATTGCCGTAATGCATACGGCCGACGCCGGATCAATCTCTCGTTCCATCGACAGTCGGTTCGGAAGCCCTGTGTCGGAGTCATGGACGCGCCTATGGTCCAATTCCTTTTTAAGAATTGCCAGCAACTGCGCAGCGCCTGCAAACAATACCGCGACTGCGGCGGGTGCGGCTTCGAGCATCGTGTAAAATGCGAACCAAGAAACGCCGTAGGCACTCACAACTGTGCCCAGCGCTACGGCGCTGCGCGTTGCGGCCTGGCGCATTGTTGTCGCCCGAAGCAACCAGGCGAAGCCTGCGCAGGCTATTGCCATAAGAACAAACGGGCCTGCGCTGGCAGGCAAAGCCGCAAAGAGAGTTTCAGCTGCAATCGCTTGAACAATGACGCCGGGAATTACGCCATGTTTAGGCACAGCATACCTGTCGCCCATTTCTATTGCCGTGGCACCGACCAACACATCTTTTCCACGAATATCGGCTTCGGCAAACCGACCGTGCTCGATATCAGAGAAGCTGTGGCGGGGTATAGTCAGAGGGTCGATCGAAAGATCTAATGGAAAAGGCTGATCGACCGTCCCGGGTCGGCCCGCAATCTGCGCGGACAATGATGGCCGGGGAATGCCCTGCGTAAGAGTGCCTAATGGCATTCGCCGCACGAATCCGTCGCCGTCTGCTGCGATGGAAACCGAACCCAGGATTGCATAATCCCTCAAGGCCGGGATCGGCAGGGCGTCTAGCATCCTTGTGTCGTGCCGAGATGCTCTTTGCGCAAATGTCGGCAGGACGATCGTTGGCTTGGCCTCGGCCAGCGCCGCGGCGAAAGCGAGATCCTGCTCTGTTTCAGATGGAGTGGAAAAATCGACGTCGAAGGTAATGCTCCGCACGCCCGCATCCGACAGCCGACTGACAAGTGCACCATAGTGGCGCCGGTCCCAGGGCCACCGGTCTATCTCTGCCAGGCTTGCCGCATCCATCTCGACGACGTGAAGCTGGCCGCTGGCTTCGCGGGAATGGATGCCGAACAGGGAATTGCGCAAAGCATCTTCAGCGCCCTGCAAAAACCCCGAGCCCCACAGTAACATCGCCGCTGCCAGCGATAGTACGCAGATCAGCAGTCGGCCGATAGTGGCGCTCATACCCATCGACCGCATATTGCGAGATGTCGAAAGGCATCGAAGGCGTTAACGATTAGCACGACTAGTCACCCTTGCCGGGGCCGCCGTCCTTGCCCGGACCGCCAGGTTTGTCGTCCTTACCGGGTTTGTCGTCCTTACCGGGTTTGTCATCCTTACCGGGCTTGTCGTCCTTACCGGGCTTGTCATCCTTGCCGGGTTTGTCATCCTTGCCAGGCTTGTCGTCCTTACCGGGCTTGTCGTCCTTACCGGGCTTGTCATCCTTGCCGGGCTTGTCATCCTTGCCGGGTTTGTCGTCCTTACCGGGCTTGTCGTCCTTACCGGGCTTGTCGTCCTTGCCGGGTTTGTCATCCTTGCCAGGCTTGTCGTCCTTACCGGGCTTGTCGTCCTTACCGGGCTTGTCATCCTTGCCGGGTTTGTCATCCTTGCCAGGCTTGTCGTCCTTACCGGGCTTGTCGTCCTTA
>FUFK010066864.1_pt1 | contig 11367 bp, 10 predicted proteins | sample 1021851 | NCBI WGS metagenome assembly FUFK01 (sample SAMEA51879418, study PRJEB19060) | metagenome
TACTTCAATATCAGAGCTTCTGATAGATTGAGATCCAGTAAAGAAAATTACTAGTGCAAAAAATATATTCCAAGTTCCTAAAGTAACTATGAACGGGGGCAATCTTAAGCGGGTTACCAGTAACCCATTAAAAGCACCTGTTGCAATACCAGAGATAAACCCTACTGCTATTGCTGGGAGGGTTGGGACTCCCATTTCAACAGAAAGCTTACCCATGAACACTGATGCTAAAACCATCATTGCCGCAACACTTAAATCAATTCCAGCAGTTAATATTATTAGAGTTTGAGCTGCTGCAAGAATACCAACAATTGTAACTTGTTGTACAATTAGAGATAAATTAAAAGCAGAGAAAAATTTTCCTCCAGCGATAAAACCAAATGCAATAACGCTTAATATTAAAATAATAACAGGAACTATTGTTGGATTACCGTGAAGAAAATGTTGAATTTTTTTTAGTGTAGTTTGTTCACCTAAATCAAAAGAGTGATGATCTTGATCTTTTTCACCTATATCAGTTGTGAATTTAGGTTGATCTTTTAGATCTTTAGAAATGTCATCAGAAACTTTATTCATTTAAAAAATATCATAACTTCAGGGCAGAATAATCTGCCCTGAATAATAAAATTATTGGATTAACCCCAACATCTATCCATACCTTCTTTGACACTAATTGATGGAACTCCGCTAGCAGCATCATCTGTAACTAAGTTCACACCAGTGTTAAAGAAGTCAAGACCTGGAGTATTTTCAGGCTTTGAACCATCTTCAGCCCAAGCTTTAATAGCCTCAACACCAAGTGAAGCCATTAATAATGGGTATTGCTGAGATGTAGCACCTATAATTCCTCTTTCAACGTCAGCTACACCTGGGCAACCTCCGTCAACTGAAGCAATAAGAACGCTACCATCATCTTTTCCAACTGCTTTTAATGCCTCATAAGCACCAACAGCTGCTGGCTCATTAATAGTGTACACAACGTTTATGTCTGGGTCTTTTTGTAGACATTTTTCCATTGCAGTTCTTCCACCTTCTTCGTTACCGTTTGTAACTTCATTACAGATAATTCTTGGATCATCTTCATCTCCCCATCTGGAAACATCTTTTACATCGATTCCAAATCCAGTTAAGAAACCTTGATCTCTAAGAACACCAACAGAAGGTTGACTCTCGTTAAGGTCTAACATTGCAATTTTGGCATTAGCAGCATCTGCTCCTAACTTTGCAGCAACCCATGCTCCACCTAATTCACCTGCCTTGAAGTTATCAGTTGCAAAAGTAGAGTCTGCAGCTGTAATTGGCTCTAGTGGTGTGTCAAGAGCAATGACTAGTAAACCATTGTCTTGAGCATTTTTTAATGGAGTAACAATAGCTTTTGTGTCAGATGCAGCAATTAAAATACCTTTTGCACCTGAAGCAATACAAGTCTCAATAGCTCTTACTTGAGTCTCATGGTCACCATCAACTTTACCCGCAAAGAATGATAATTTGACACCTAATTCATTAGCTCTCGCTTCTGCTCCTTCTTTCATTTTAACGAAGAAAGGATTGATGTCTGTTTTTGTAATTAAGCAAGCTTCAACAGCATGGCTTCCTGCTTTTGCTGGCATAGTAGCAAAAGTAAAAGCGACAGCCATAAGTGAAGCTAGAACTAGAGATAATTTTCTCATAGTTATTTCCTCCTATATATAGTCATAAATACAATATCTCATTGGTACTGTAACTTGCTAGTTAAATTTTAAATTTTTACTCTTGATTTTTTACGAAATGTTTATCCACAATCTCTTTCCAATTTGCATATGACTGTTTGATAACGTTATTAGTATTTGGTTTTATAACTGCCTTTTTTACTTTGAAATCCCTTAAATCCTCTAGATTTTTTATGTTATGAAAATGCTGTATTCCAAAAAGAAGNGCTCCATACGAGGACATTTCCTCAAGTTCAGGGATACTTAAATCAATTTCTAACAAGTCACTAATGATTTGGAGGAAAAATTTATTTTTAACCATCCCTCCGTCGATGGATAGATTATTTAATTCCATGTTTTGAGTTTTTTTCATGAATTCGAGATAAACAACCATTTGATATGCTACAGACTCAAGACCTGCTCTGATTAAGTGATTAGTATTAGTTGAAGCACTAATTCCAAAGAAGGCGGCTCTGGCCTCAGAGTTCCAATATGGTGGGCCTAAACCTGAAAACGCAGGAATTAAATATACTCCATTGTTATCTTTTTCTTTTTTAGAAAACATCTCACTTTCTTCAACTGTCTTAATTAATCCTAAATTATTTTTTAACCAAGAAATTGTTCCTCCCGCATAGGAATTTAAACATTCAAGTGCATAGATATTTTTATTTTCATGAGTGAACGCAAGAGAAGTAAGCGATTTTTCATCAATAAACATTTTATTACCAATATTTGTTTGAATATTAAAACCTGTACCTGTAGTTATTTTAGTATCTCCTTTGTTGAAACAAAAATTTGCAAAAAATGATGCTTGTGCATCACCTGCTACTCCAATGATAGGTATTATTTTATTAAAAATTTTATTAAAATTACTCTCTCCAAAGATATTTGAACTATTAATAACTTTTGGAAGTTTAATTTTTTTTATATCAAAAATATTTAATAATTCTTGATCCCATTCATTAGTTAAACAATTAAATAAGAGAGTTCTTGATGCATTTGTTGTGTCCGAAACATATGATTCCATATTAGTAAGCCTATAAATTAAATACGTTTCAATTGTTCCAAATAGTATTTCTCCATTATCAATTTTTCTTTTTATTTCTTCTTTTTCATCATAAATCCATTTTAATTTACTACCTGAAAAAAAAGTATTTGGTTTTAACCCTGTTTTGTTGATGATCTTTGTTCTCTTTGATACATCGTTTAAAATTTTTTCACATATACTTTGACCTCTGGTACATTGCCATACAATAGCGTTGTGTAAGGGTTTCCCATCTTTTTCGTTAAATAATGTAAAAGTTTCTCGTTGGTTTGTGATGCTGATAAATTTTGGATTTGGTAATATCTTTGAAGCTTTTTTTACTAATTCTAATAAATTCTGATAAATCTCCTCTAGGTCGTGTTCAATGTAACCTTCCTGAGTAACTATTTGGGAGTGATCTTTTTGAAATTTTTTTAATATTTCTAATTTTTCATCGAATACTAAAACTGTTGTAGATGAAGTGCTTGAGTCAACAGTGATATAACTCATTGGTTGAGTAAAGATTTAGATATGTCAGAAATTTTTTCCGGACTCATGTCATAATGATCTAATACATCAGCTTGAGAGCCATTGATCATATATTCATCAGGTATACCTAAAATTTTAAATTTTGTATTATATCCTGCTTGTGAAATAAGGCTTGCACAACGCTCGCCAAGTCCGCCATATATGCTATGTTCCTCGACTGAAATTAAACAGTTAGTTTTTTCAATTGATTTCATTAATGCATCCTCATCAAAAGGCTTTATTGTGTGCATACTAATGACTTCTGCATTTACTCCATCTTCTTTAAGTATTCTACTTGCTAAAAAAGCTCTTTGAACAGTTTCACCTGTTCCAATAATCGTTATATCACTTCCTTCACATATAATAGAAGCTTTACCTATCTCAAAATTAGAGCCTTTTTTATGAAGATTGATCATTGGTTTTTTTCCATACCTTATATAAAGAGGTTTATTAAAAGTTACAGCTCTTCTGATAACTTCAGATGCTTCAAAATTATCAGCCGGCGAGACAATGGTCAGGTTATTTATCGTTCGCAATACTGCATAATCGTGTAAAGAATGATGAGTAGAGCCAAGTTGGCCATAGCTTATTCCAGCACTTATTCCTACTAAAGTTACGGGTTGATCTGAGTAAGCCACATCATTTTTAATTTGTTCTAAAGATCTAGCTGTTAGAAAACTAGCAGGAGAAACGCCAAAGACAATTTTGCCNCCAGCTGCAAGCCCAGAGCATACACCAACTAAATTTTGTTCAGCAATACCAACCTCTATAATTTGATCTGGTAATTCTTTTCCAAAAGGNACAATCTTTCCTGANCCTCTCGAGTCACTTGTTACAACAATAAGATNNNTATTTTTTTTACCTTCNTCNAAAAGAGTTTCTCCAAATATTTCTAAATTTGCTTTACCTGTTGTAATTTCACTCATANGATTTTAATCGACTTTCTAGTTCTAAATTAGCTTTCTCNAACTCTTCTTTTGATGGAACTTTGTGATGCCAACTTATTTGATTTTCAATGAAGCTCACACCTGAGCCTTTTACAGTATTTGCAATAATAACATTTGGTGTATTTNTATTAAATGGTATTTCCTCCAAAGCAGTAATTAATTCCTCAATATTATTTCCATCAATTTCTTTAACATTAAAACCAAATGATAGAAATTTTTCATTTAAAGGTTCTATTGGATTAACATCCTCNGTTTTTCCAGTTATTTGAAGTTTATTTCTATCTATAATCACTACAAGATTATCAAGTTTGTACTTATGTGCAGTACTGCACGCTTCCCAAACAGAGCCTTCAGATAATTCTCCATCACCTAGAAGTGTATAAATCTTAAAATTTTCTTTATCAAGTTTTTGAGCTATAGCTAAACCAACAGCAACTGAAAGACCATGGCCAAGAGCTCCGGTATTGTGTTCAATGCCAGGTACTTTTTTTGTAGGATGCCCAATAAAATGAGAATTAAAATTATTTAAAGTATTAAGTTCTTCTCTTGTAAAAAATCCTTGGTCACACAAAACTGTATATAAGGCTTCAACAGAGTGTCCTTTGCTTTGAATGTATCTATTTCTATTTTTTTTGGAGAAATTTTTTGGGGAAATTTCTAAAAAATTATTATACAGCACATTTAATATATCCACACATGACAAGCTACCTCCAGTATGTCCAGCACCAGAATTATAAATAATTTCTAAAATTGTTTTTCTGTACTCAAGAGATTTTTTTTCTAAATAATCACTATTCTTAGCCATTTTTTTTTACCACTGTAATATTATAATGCATTCATTGCATATTAAAGCAATATCCATTAGTCTTAATGTATAAGGAGGAGGAATAAGATGAGAAAAACATTTCTTAAAATATTTACTCTATTTGCATTTGGTCTTTCTACGCTTATAAGTGGAAATGCCATTGCTCACGATAGTAAGGGATATACTATCGGTTTCGCAGCTGCGAACTTGCAAGCTGACTTTTTCAATTTTATCAAAGAGTCAGTTGAAGCAGAAACCAGTAGACTTGGACACAAGGCAATTGTTGTAGACTCTGGTGGAGATGACGCAAAACAAGTTAGTCAGATTGAAGATTTACTTGTAAAGCAAATCGATGCTTTAATACTAATCATATCCGGTAATACTGACGGTAACGCTCAAATTAGAAAAGCTAAGGAGGCTGGAATACCAGTTATAACAGTTGATAGAAATACAACTAACCCTCCTGGTGACTCTTTTATAGCTTCTGACAGTGAAGTTGCTGCATATGAAATGGGTATGTGGGTTGCAGAACAAACTGGTGGTAAGGGCGTTGTTGGAGTTATTCAAGGACAGCTTGGATCTACTCCTGAAATTGCCAGAGACACTGGATTTGAAAATGCTATTGCTCAATTTCCAGACCTAAACACTGTTGAAAAACAAGCAAGTAAAATGTGGAGTAGAGACGAAGGTGTTTCTATTGCTCAAGACTTGTTAACTAGAAATCCTGAGATCACTGTCCTTTTTGGAAGATGTGATGCTCTTGCACAAGGTGCTGCTCAGGCAGCTAAGGCAATGGGTAGAGATGATATTCTAGTTGTTGGTTTTGATGGTGACAGAGCTGCTCTTCAAGATTTAAAAAATAATAATACTTTATTAGCAGCTACAATGACTCAACAAACATTAACNATAGGAAGAAATGCTGTAAGATTTGCTATTGATGCTATCGAAGGCAGATATATTCCAAGTGAAATGTTGTACGGATCTACATTAACAACACCTGAAAACGTAGATCAGTTCATTGGCGATGGTCATCCATAATTAAATTTATAAAATAATTTTTATATAAGTTATTTTAATGAGCGATCATCTCGGGCTTGAAGTCAAAAAAGTCTCAAAAAGCTATGGCACAGCCAAAGTTTTAAATGAGGTTTCTTTTGAAGTGAGGCCTGGAGAGGTGGTCGCTCTTCTTGGTGAAAATGGGGCAGGAAAATCAACAATTTCATCAATTATAGCAGGTTCAGTTAATCATGACTCAGGCACTATGACTTGGAAGGGTCAAGATTACAACCCATCATCTCCAGGTAATGCAATTCAAAAAGGTATTGGTTTAATACACCAAGAGACAAGGCTTTTAAAGGAACTGTCAGTTGCAGAAAATGTATTTGTTGGAAGAATGATCACAAAAAACGGAATAGTAGATTTTAATACAATGAATTCTCTTGCTAGTGAGCAGTTAAAAAGATTAGGTTTAGAAATATCACCTAAACAACTTGTCAAAAACCTTAAAATGTCAGCTCAGCAGCAGATTGAAATAGCAAAAGCACTGACATTAAACTCTGAATTGCTTATTCTTGATGAGCCTACCTCTTCACTTGGGGAGTCAGAAACAAATTTTCTTTTTGACAAAATAAGACAACTTAAAAAAGAGGGTGTATCCTTCATATATATAAGTCATAGATTAGAAGAAATTGAGCAAATAGCTGATAAAATTATTGTGCTTAGAGATGGTAATTTAGTTTCCTCATATGATAACGCTAACATTGCAATAAATAAAATAGTACATGATATGGTTGGAAGAGATGTCGATAGAATATTTCCAACAATAGAAAATGAATCTACCACTGAGACACTTAGAGTTGAAAATTTGAATTCGATTGATGGAAGTTTCGAAAATATTAATTTTTCAGTTAATAAAGGAGAAATATTTGGTATAGCTGGTCTTGTTGGGGCTGGTAGAACTGAATTAGTAAGAGCAATCTGCGGAGCGGATATGATTACATCTGGGAAAATATTTGTTGATAATAATGAAATAAATATAAGTTCACCTCAAGATGCAATTAAAAATGGAATTGTGATGGTGCCTGAGGATAGGAAAAGCCTTGGTTTGTTACTCGAGCAATCAAACTCTCAAAACATATCTATAGCTAATTTTGATGTTTTTTTAAAATCAGGTTGGGTTTCACCTGAAAAAATAAAAAATTTTTCAAAGAAAGGTATTGAATTAATGGGTGTCAAAGGAAGTGTTGATCAAAACGCTAACGAATTATCTGGTGGCAATCAACAAAAACTCCTTATATCAAAATGGATATCAAGAAAGCCCAAAGTATTAATTTTTGACGAGCCAACAAGAGGTATAGACGTTGGAGCAAGACACTCAATTTATCAAGTTATGAAACAATTATCAGAGAGTGGAATATCAATTATTGTTGTAAGCTCTGATTTAGAGGAAGTAGTGGGTTTATCACATAGAATGTTAATATTAAGTAGAGGTGTTCAAAAAAATATACTGACAAACAGTGATAACATTTCTAGAGTTGAGATAATGAAACAGGCAACTAATTAATGCAAAGATTTGAGGGAAAAACAGTAATTATTACTGGATCTGGTAGAGGTATTGGTAAAGAAATAGCATTAAGGTTTGCAAAAGAAAAAGCTAATGTTGTTCTTTCATCCAATGAGGCTCTTGTAAATGATACTTGCAAACAGTTTAAAGACATGGGTTATGAGGCTTCATCTTTTGAAGCGGACGTAGTTGATAAATCAAATGTAAGGGAGCTATTCGATTTCGCAGAAAAAAAATATGGAGAGGTAAATATATCTGTTCATAATGCTGGTGTAATTACAATTGCAAAAGTTGAGGATTTAACTGAAAAGGAATGGGATTTTAATTTAGATGTTAACACAAAAGGTGTTTTTCTTTGCTGCCAGCAAGCGATTATGAAGATGAGGAAAAGTAAAAAGGGAGGAAGCATAATTAATATGGCTTCTGGTCAAGCAAGAGATGGCTTTATATATACACCTCACTATGCAGCTAGTAAATTTGGAGTTATGGGCCTCACCCAAAGCTTAGCAAAAGAAGTCGCAACAGAAAGTATAAACATAAATGCAATTTGCCCAGGTATAATAGATACTGACATGTGGGCGTACAACGACTCTAAATGGGGAGAAATTTTAGGAGGTTATAAAAAAGGTGAGCTCATGAATAGTTGGGTTCAGCAGAATGTTCCTATGAAAAGAGTTGGAACTGGACAAGACGTAGCTGCATTAGTATCTTTTTTAGCATCTGATGACGCTAACTATATAACTGGTCAAACTATAAATGTTGATGGAGGATTAATAATGTCCTAAANCAATGAGGATTTAATAAAATGGAAAATATTATTAATTTTACAAAGAGAGTTTTTAGAGGCACCCAAGGAACATTTTTGGGTTTAATTGTTTTAACAATATTTTTTTCCCTAGCTTCGCCCTATTTCTTTTCTGCTAGAAATTTTATTAACATACTGGACCAAGTAACGGTTTTGGGAATTATGGCCCTCGGTATGACGGCAGTGATTATAATCGGAGGAATTGATCTATCGGTAGGTTCTATTCTTGCATTATCAATGATGGTAACTGGTTGGGTTTGGGATGCCTTTGGTGTCCCTTTACATTATGCATGCCTAATTGGGATATTCATAGGTTCAATTGCTGGATTAATTAACGGTCTACTTGTCTCATATTTGAAACTCCCCGCATTTATAGCCACTTTGGCTATGCTTTCTGCTGCCCGAGGCTTGGCTAATATCTTTACTGATGGAAAGCAAATTTATGGTTTCCCAGAATGGCTTACCAACTTATCTGTTGTAAGACACTTTGGTTTCATTCCTGTAACAATGTTAGTCTTTATTTTTTTAACAATATTATGTTGGTTTTTACTAAAATATAGAAAAGAGGGAAGAAATCTCTATGCAATTGGCGGTAATCCNGAAGTAGCAAGATTATCTGGTATAAATGTNAAGGGAACAACAGTTGTTGTTTATACTATTTCAGGTTTTCTCAGTGGAATAGCTGGAATTTTACTTACTGCCAGGTTAAATACCTGTGTCCCTCAAGCAGGATTTACATATGAGCTTGATGTCATCGCAGCAGTCGTAATTGGCGGTGCCAGTCTAAATGGTGGGGTTGGAGGTATTGCAGGAACAATTGTTGGTGTTTTTATTATAGGTGTTCTAAGAAATGGTCTTAACCTTCTAGGGTTCTCTCCATTCGTTCAAGGAGTTGTCATAGGTGCAGTTATTGTGTTTGCTGTTGCCTTAGATACTTTCAAGAAAAAAGAAAGATAATCATATTTGGATTTTAAAGCTTTATTTAATTTAAAAGACAAAGTTGTTTTCATTACTGGCGGTGGGAGAGGNATTGGCCAGAGTCTTGCAAATGGTTTTTATAATTGCGGAGCAAATATTTCAATATGTGATCAAAATGAAGATGGAATGAACGAAACAGAAACTATTTTAAAAGAAAGTGGAATCAAAGATCAAAATTTTATTAAAAGTATAGTTGACGTAAGAGATAAAAAAAGTACTGCAGACGCAATTTTTAAAACTGAAAAAGAACTCGGTCCAATTGAGGTTGCAATTAATTGTGCTGGTATTGCAAATGCAAATCCAGCTGAGGAGATGTCACAAGATCAGTGGCAAAATATGTTCGATATAAATTTATCTGGTGTTTTCTATTCTTGCCAAGAAGAGGCTAAAGCAATGATTAAGAGAAAAAAAGGTTCAATAATTAACATTGCATCAATGTCTGGAATAATTGTAAACAGAGGACTTAAGCAAGTACATTATAACTCCTCAAAAGCTGGCGTTATTCATTTGACAAAAAGCCTGGCAATGGATTGGGTTGAATATGGAATAAGAGTAAACTCAATTAGCCCAGGATATACAAAAACACCCATGAATTTAAGACCAGAAATGGTTGATCAAGTAAAGCTTTTTGAAAGTGGTACTCCTATGAACCGCATGGCTAATCCTGATGAGATTGTTGGTCCCGCAATATTTTTAGCAACTGAGGCATCTTCATTTTGTACAGGTATAGACTTAGTTGTTGATGGTGGCTTTACTTGTTGGTAGTAAAGAAATTTGTTATTTAGCTAAATGTTTATAAAGAGCTTTTTGAGCTATTTTTAAAGCAGCCATAGCATCATGATTTGCTTGAGCTTTTGTTAATGCTTCAATGTCTAAATCATCTAGGGCTTTATCAACAGCTTTTAAAAAATCTATAGCCATATTTGCCATTACCACACTATCTTCTCTAAATGGAAACTGATCCAGTTGCCAAACACCCTCCCAATTATTTTTTCTTAGAACATAAAAAAATTCAAAAAGCTCTATGGGGTGAAGACTACCAGCTAAAAGATCATCGTCCCATGATCTAAAGTTATCATTAACATCCATTCCAAATAGCCTACCATAATCAATAGCTAATTGAGCCGAGTCAGCAGCTGACTCTCCACCATAAATAGCATGACCAAAATCAAGAAGAAGTCCGATATTAGGAAGACCTATTTTTTCAATACCAAGAATAGTTCTTGAAACAGAGTCATAGCTCATTTTTACCCTTGGCTCTCTTGGTTTATATTCTATTACAAAATTTAAATCAGTATTTTCACTTGCTAAATTTCCCACACCATCCATCGAATTTTTCCATAACGATTTATGATCAACTTGAAACGGATAGTCCCAACCATCTTGTCCAGGCCAAAGCTTAACATATTTGGCATTAAAAAATCTCACAGCCTCGCAAGCTTGAGTAATTAGTTCATGCGCTCTTTTTCTAATACCCGGATCAGGATTTGTGAACGCTCCCTTTGAGAATTCTCTTGTATAAATTTCAGGAGTAATACCGATCACTTTTAAATTAGCTTTATCGAGAGCATCTTTTATTTGCTCATTCGAGTAACTTCCTCCAAAGTATGGAAAATTTAGATCTACGTATGAAAGGTCTTTTACTTGTCCAGCAAGTTCTATGGCATCGAGTACACTTCTTGGTTCGCCATAACCATCTGTTGCATATCTATCAAGATAGGTGGCAAAATGCCAAATACCTGCGCCAAACTCTTGTTTTTTCATGAATATATTTTCTATTATTTAAATAATTTTAGCTATCAATAATTTTAATTAACCCATTGTTCAAGAATTGAACATTTTAAATGATATTTTTGTCGCAAACGTCTTATTTACATGATTTTTTTCAACATTTATTTGGAATTGATCAAAAAAATTGACTAATATGCATTCGTTTATAAACATAGGAGGAATTTATGAAAAAAATAATTCTTACAATTCTTGTATCATTCCTATCTCTTTCTGCTTTTGCTGAGAGATTTGTAATGGT
>FUFK010020313.1_pt1 | contig 11362 bp, 6 predicted proteins | sample 1021851 | NCBI WGS metagenome assembly FUFK01 (sample SAMEA51879418, study PRJEB19060) | metagenome
TGGCCTGCATGTCGAACTCGTCGATCGACACGATCTGATTCATCGCCTTGCCGTCGATGACGATCGAGTTCTCGGCGATCGTCTCGAGGCCGCCTTCGGTTGCGGTGCCGCCGGTCTTGGGCACGACATTGATGGTGTGCTCGTTGCAGAACGCGAGGGTCTTGGACACATCGTCGGCGCTGGTGACGCGCACCACGGCGGCCGGAATCGGCAGGTTGTAGATGCCGAAGATGTCCTCGAGCTTGCGGTAACGATCGAGGCTGTTCTCCTTGAGCATCTGCTCGTCGGTGTCGACCTTGTCGGCGCCGAGCAGGCCGATCAGGCCGTCGACGATCGCTTCGCGGGTGAGGGTCATGGTGGACTCCTGGGGAGGAAAGAGGGGAAGGAAGGGTGGTTAGCGGACGAGGTAACCGCCGTCGACGGCGAGCACGTGACCGTTCACATACGTCGACGCCGCCGACGCGAGGAACACGCAGGCGCCCATGAGGTCTTGGACCTGACCCCACTCGCCGGTGGGGATGTGATCCAGCACGGCCTTGTTGTACGCGGGGTCCTTGCGCGTCTCGGCGGTGAGTTCGGTGGCGAAGTAGCCGGGCGCAATGCCGTTGACCTGGACGCCGAACGGGCCGAGTTCATCGGCGTAGGCCTTGGTCAGGCCGGCGATCCCGTGCTTCGTGGCGGCATAGGCCGGCGAGCGTTGCCCGCCGAGGAACGAAAACATCGAGCAGACATTGATGATCTTGCCGCTGCCCTGCTCGATGAAGATCGACGAAACGGCGTGGCTCATCTCGAACGCGGCCGTGAGATTCACTGCCACCATCGGATCCCACCGGCTGCGATCGAACTCCCGCACGTCCTCGACATTGATGCCGATGCCGGCGTTGTTCACGACGATGTCGACCCCGCCGAGCGTCTCGGCACAACCCTGCACGACCTCGGCAGGGGTTCCGGTGACGGTGAGGTCAGCGGTGACGATCTCACAACGGCGGCCTTCGGCTTCCGAATCNGTTCGTTGGTGGTGCCGTCGTTGGGAGGGGGAGCGTTCAGTTCCACCACCGACACGGAGTGGGCGGGAATGGACAGCACCCCGTTTTCCAAAACGCCGGTTCCGAATCGAAGGGTGTCGTTGGCCTCAAAACCTGCCAGCTGGGTCGGGCCGCCTCGATTCAAGGCCACGGTCATGACCTCGTCCTCGTGGGTCATGTTGTAAACGAGGAGGTTGGCCTGAGCAAGTCGAGTGCTGTAGTCTCCCTGACGGAGGGCCAGGGAAGAGAGGCGAAGTTTCCCGAGTTCGGAGATGTTCTCAAAGAGGGCTGCTTCATGGCCACTCCACTGCGATTCGTTTCGATACATGTGGCGGTTGTCCGGGTCGGCGCCGCCGTATTCACCGTATTCGTCGCCGTAGTAAAGAAGCGGCGCTCCGGGGGTGGTCAACAGCCATCCGTAGGCTTGCAGTGCGGCGTGATAGGCGGATGCGTCCCCCGGTTGACCGGGCAAACCCTGCTCCACCCACTGGTTGTAAGCATCGCCGGTGCCGGTGTCGGCGCGGCTGGTTAAACGGGGTACGTCGTGGCTGCCAACGTAGGGCACCATGAGCGAGCCGGAGAGGTACTGGTCTTGACTTCGATTTGTCCAGAAGTCAAGGTGGTGGTAGTTCTCGTTGCCCGACACAAACACGTTGTCAACCACGGCGTGGTACAGGACAAAATCGGCTTGACCGTCCAGTCCGTCAGGACCCATGTAGGCGTTGATGGCGCCGTATTGGTCCTGATTGGCTTCGAGGGAATGCCCGGACCAACCCATCGCAGTTTCGCCCTTGAGGTAGACGTCGTTGCCGACCGTTTCGAACCGCTGGTTGATCTGTGCGACGAGGTTGGCAACGGCCAGATTTTCGACGTGCTTGACGGCGTCAATGCGAGCACCGTCGAGATCAAACGTTTCCATCCACCACAACGCATCGGCGATGAATTGTTCCGATGCGTAGCGGTTTTTCCAATTCACGTCCGGCATGTAGGCGGTGAACTGACAGTCGAGCCGATGTTCGGTCCAGTCGCAGTCGGCCTGCCCGCAAATGCACCCGGAGTTGAACCATTCGGGATGACTCTGGACGTATTCATGGTCTTCATGAACGTGATTTACGACGAAATCCATCATCACGCGAATGCCGCGTTCGTGAGCTGCATCGACCATGGCGTGAAGTTCATCCTCCGTACCCAAACGTGGCTCCACGCCGCGTGCCTCCGTCGGCCAGTAGCCGTGGAAGGCCGAGACGTCATGGACGCCGTCGGCCGCCTTTCCAGTTCCGTCGGCAGCGGTGTTGAACGGCGTCAGCCAGAGCGCATTCACACCCAAGTCGTCGAAGTAGCCCGATTCGATCATCTGGGTTACGCCCGCAAGGTCACCACCCTGCCAGTCCGCACCCGAAGCCGCTCCCGTGGGTGATTCGTCGTTGCTTTCGTTGCCGTTGACAAAGCGGTCGGTCATGATCATGTACACGAGCGCGTCCTCCCAAACAAACGATGCGTGCGGTCCACGCCAGAACGGAACCAGTACGTCGTACGCAGGGTGTCCCTCGGTGTCGTCAACCTCAACCTTGAGCGTGTGCTTTCCGTCCTCAAACCCGTCGAGAGCGAGGGTCCAACTCGAACTCTGCGCGTCCCACACGGCGCCGTTGAGCGCTGACGGTGTGCCGTCGGGTCCCGCACCGGTGGAGCCCGGGTGGTAGGTNANCACGACCGCTGTTTCGGTCAGCGTGGCCGTGAGGGCGGGACGGAGATGGTCGCGTACTCGAAGCAGCGAGTTCTCGATGCCGTCACAGTAGATGCGTTCTGGGTTGCTGGGGTCCATGATGAACGCACCGTCAACGATGAATTTGTAGCAGTACAGGCCCTCCGACAACTCAACATCCACCGACCACACGCCCCCCGAGAGGTTCATGTCGACCGGTGCGTCCCAATCCCATTCACCCGTGAGTTTCACCGTTGCGGCTTCACCAACGTAGGAAAACGTGGTGGCCGTTGATGCCCGACCTGCCTCGGCCTTTGCGTCGTTGGAAAGCATTGGTGAGCCGACGACCAAAAGCAAAATCAGAACCAAAACCAACGACGACGTTCGTGCGTTCATGTCGTGTCCTCCTGAGGTGCACCGGTTGGCCGCAGCAGGGTGTTGGCGGTTTCAACGAGTTCATCAAGATGGCGACAAAGGAACGAACGAACAAAATCGTTGGCGGGGTTCCTGTACGCCTCAAGCGGCGGTGCGTGCTGTTGAAGGACCCCTTTGTCCAAAATCGCCACTCGATCTGCGAGGGTCATCGCTTCGATCTGATCGTGCGTGACGTAAATCGTGGTCGTTCCCAACTCGTCGTGCAAACGCCGGATTTCATGACGCATTTGGTGGCGAAGNTCAGCATCGAGGTTGGAAAGCGGTTCGTCCATCAGCAAGACCTGGGGGCGTCGGATGAGCGCACGACCGAGCGCCACCCGTTGCCGCTGTCCTCCGCTCAATTCCTTGGGTTTCTTGTCGAGGTGTTCGGACAACTCCAGCATGGTTGCCGTTTCCTTCACACGACCGGCCATGTCGGAATCGGAAATCTTGTCAGCGCCCTTGGCCATTCGAAGTCCAAACGTCAGGTTGTCGCGCACCGTCATGTGAGGGTAAAGGGCGTAGGACTGGAACACCATGCCCAGCCCCCGAGCGCCAGCAGGCAGGTCGTTGACGGCCACGCCGTCGATGGATACGGTCCCTTGCGTGATCTCTTCCAACCCCGCAAGCATGCGGAGCGTGGTTGATTTCCCGCATCCAGAGGGACCGAGCAGAACGAGAAATTCGCCGTCCTTAACCTCAAGATCAAGCTGCTTGACCGCCTCAAAACCGTCTTCATACCGTTTACCAACCCGTTCAAATTTCACGCTCACCATGTCGCATCACCCCTTTACGCCTCCAGCGGAAAGCCCCTCGATGAGGAACTTCTGGAAGAACAAGAACAGCAGAGCCACGGGCAGGCTGACCAACAAACTGGCCGCTGCAAAGTCACCCCATGCTTGACCGGTGCTGGAAATCATCGATGCCAAGCCAACGGGAAGGGTGTACATGTCGTTTGAGGTGTTGAAGGTCAGCGCCAAGAGGAATTCGTTCCACGCAGCGAGGAAGCTGAACAGAGCGGTGACGGCAACGGCAGGGAGCGAGAGGGGCAGCACAACCTTGGTGAACACTTGGAATTGATTGCAACCGTCCAACAAGGCCGCCTCCTCAAGCTCCCTCGGCACCGTGTCGAAGAAACCTTTGAGCATCCAGACGCACAGGGGAAGGGCGGTGACGCAGTAGGCAAGAATCAACCCGAGGTGAGAGTTGAGCAGACCCAGTGATTTCATCACCAAGAAATAGGGTACGAGAATGATGATGCCCGGGAACATCTGAACCAACAGGAAGGCGAACATGGAGACGTCCCTGCCCGTGAATTTGTATCGACTGAAGGCGTATCCAGCCGGAACGGCCACCACCAAACCGAGGAGCGTGGTGCCAACACTGACGATCAGCGAGTTTCGCATCCACGTCCAAAACGCTTCGCTGCCCAGCATGTTGGAAAAATGTTCGGTGGTGTACGGCCCACCCAACGTCCCGCCCAAGGCGTTCCCCGGGGACAGTGCGATGTCCAGAATCCAGACCAGTGGAAGAAGCGTAAGCACGACGAAGTGTCCAAGCACAACGTGAGCACCGAANGCGCGTAGGCGACCCTCGTTTCGCCGATTTCGAGCCAACCCGTACTCGATGGCTGAAATGGAGAGCGTACGGGTTGACCATGCGGACACGGGGCGGCTGGAGACCCACAGTACGGTCAATGCGCCGGGAACCACGAGCCAAGCCTGCATCCAACCGTCGAACAGCGTCATTGGAGACAACATGAACCGGACGAGGCCCGCCAAGAGAACACCTCCACCCAGAACGAGGGACGCATCGCGTGAAGAGGTTGAGGACTCCTTTGGAAGTGCGTTGACCAAAGCGGCGATCAGCCCCAATCCAAGAAGACCCAACAGCACCGTTGTGGTGCCACCCCGCAGCAGGTCCACCGACAGCAGCAGAAGATTCACCACGAAGCTGACCACGAGCCAGCGGCGTAATGTTGACACCTCCACAGGCGTGTACCATCGGCGAACGGTGGCTTCCGAAATCACAGCGTCCCCTCCGTGGCGTTGGTTCGTTTCATGTAGCTCCACGAGAACGCGAGCAGCATCAGGAAGATGACAACCGACCATGCAGCAGCGACGCCGTAGGCACCGTCTCGGAACGCAACGTCGTAAACGTAGGTGATGAGAATGTCGGTTTGCCCGGGCTCGCCGAAGTAGAGGTCAGGACCTCCGTCTGTGAGCAAATATATGACGTTGAACATGTTGAAAGTCCAAATGAATCCGAGCAGAGAAAGCGGGACAAGCGCGCTTTTGAGATTGGGTAACGTAAGATGTCGAAAGGTGTCCCACGACCCAACACCGTCGAGTTTCGCTGCTTCGTACATCTCCTTCGGCAAGGCCTGGAGAGCTCCGCTCAACGACATCATCATGAACGGAACACCAAGCCATATGTTGACGAAAATAACGACCACCTGAGCACCGGTTGGGTCGCTTAAAAAATTGAGATCGGTCCCCAGCACATCGTTTACCAATCCCTCGGGTTGGAACATCCCCCTCCAGACGAGAACCGAAATGTACGACGGTATCGCCCATGGTAACAACAGGACGGTTCTGTACACCGTCGTTCCGCGTATGTTTCCGTACTGAAGCACCATGGCGAGAAACAATCCCAAACCGATGTGAGCAGAGACGTTGACCACCGTCCACACCAGCGTGAAGAGCGTAACCCGCAGGAAGCCCGACGCCGTGAAGACCTCGATGAAATTGACCAAACCGACGAAGGACTGGTCGCCCAATCGTGTTGCGTCCGCATCCGTGAAGGACAGCCAGAACCCGTACAAAACGGGATAGAACGTGAGCACGGCAAGGGCAAGCATGGCTGGAGCGATGTAAACGTGCGCCGATTTCGCGTGCAAACGACCCGCCTTCACATCGATGTATCGGCCGTAATTCAGCAGCGCAATCAGGGAGACCACGATGGCCCCCAACGCATACAGGACGGCGGAGGTGTCACCCGTCGACGGCAAAACATCGCCCACGTTGGTGCTGAGCTCCGATTCAAACACCGTGCCGTTATCACCCTCAACGTGAATGCGGTGAACGGTCCCGGGGACCATGCCCGTCAAGGTGCACTCAATGCTTGATGCGTCGGACGAAAACACACGCTCGGTCGCCGTGCGCTGCATCTCAACACCGTCAGCAGCGCACACCTCGTAGGGCGGCAAATCCGACAGAGAGGACACGTTTGAGGCAAGGGTGCTGTGGAGTTCTCCGTCAACCAAGACCGTGTAAGCAGAAGAATCATCGGTGCTGAAATTCACCGTGATGGTTCGATACCCCTTGTTTGAGGGCGGTGGAGCAGCACGCTCGAGCCCGTCGATTTGGGACACCAATTCTTGATTTGCTCCGGCGAGGGCATCGACGGACGAGGCCGTTTCGGTGTAGACCTGCTCAAACGCCGTCACCAGCGGACCGTAAACAAGCGCCATGGCACGCGTGGTCGGTGCTGGGGTCCCCACCTGAAGTTGGTCCATGAAGCCGGAAAGAACGGGGTCCTCCCGAATTTCAACATCGTCAACCAGCGATGCATGGGTTGGTAGCGTGTAGGTTTCAAGGGCGAAGGATTTCTGCACGGATTCACTGGAAAGGTGCAGCGCCAACTCAACCGACGCCAGTTTGTGAAGGCTTTGTTTGCTGACCGTCCAGCCTTTGTAGGTGACCAGAGGGGCCACACGTTCACCCGTTTCTTCGATCAGGGGAAGCATGGACTGGCCCACGTTCAGACGACTGGCTTCGTAGGTCGCCCAGTTCCACGGTCCATCGACGATCATGGCGGCTTTGGAGCCAATAAATTGGTTTTTCATGCCCTCGGTTTGGGTTCCCGTGGCGACCACACCGTGTTCGAGTTCCAGGTCCAGCAACCAGTCAAGGGCCTCGGCAGAACCGTTGGAGTTGAGCGTTGGGTCGCCGGATTCGTCAAACAGCGACCCGTTGTAGCCCGCTTGGAATCCAAACCACCAATAGGCAGATTTGACGGGCAACGCGAGGCCTTGGACGTCTTGGTAGGTGAGGGTTTGAGCGGCCTGCAGAAGGTCGTATTGCGTCCACGTTTCATCGGGGTACGAAACACCTCGTGCATCAAAGAGGGCCTTGTTGTACACAAGGGACAGTGAATCTTGGCTCGCCGGCACACCGTAGAGCGCCTCCTCGTACCTCATGGCGTGGAGGGCTTGTTCTTGGAACANATTGTGCTCGTTGNGCNGGCGNNAGGTGNGGACGNAGNTCCTCNANCAGNGGAAANCCNTCAACNCGNACCTCTCCGATGGCNCCCANCTGATCGCTNGANANNCGCATCAAATCCGGNGCTTCNCCGCCNTGNGCNGCCGTCATGAACAAGTTGTCTGCATCGCCAAACGGGACGAGGGCGACATCAACCGTGATGTTGGGGTGCGATGCCTCGAACGACTTGATCGATTGGAGGAAGACGTTTTCCTCCTTGCTTTCAGCAGCGAACGTGTGCCAAACCGTGAGCGTGATGGGGCCGTCGGCGTCGATGGCGGTGGATGCTTCATCCCCGGCGTCTCCCAAACAACCGGACAGAACGACGGCGCATAAGAGCAGGGAGAGGAAGCCGGCCCGGCCGGCCTTCCAATGCCGATGACGACCGGTCATATGTCCCGAGACGGGACCGTGGATTAAACCCCTTGTGGGTCCTTTCACTCAGCGCTGGAGAAACCCATGAGCGGAAGGATGGCCCTCAGGTCTTTTTCAACCACAACGGGGACACCCGCTGTCGCAAAGGCATCCGTCGAACTCTGGCGGCTTGGATTGAAACCNATGAATCGACTGCCCTCGACGTGCATGGAGAGATCCATCTCTGAGTCACCGACGGACACGCATCCCGACGCATCAAGGCCGTTCATGGCCAGAAGCTTGTTGATGACGTCACCCTTTCCACTGGCGTGAAGTCGGCAAACACCCTCGTCCGTCAGGAAGCCGTCGTCGTCAAAGACGAACCCGTTGGCGATCCAATCGTCGACGTTCAGCATGCTGGCGATGGAACTCACGAAAAGGTCCACCCCTGCGCTGACGATGGCGACGAAGACACCCTCGTCCTGCAGGCGCTGCACGGTTTCCCTTGCACCGGGCATGAGCTTGACACCGGCGTAGGCCCGGAACAGCTCGTCCTGATGAATCGGCGTTCTCACGGTCTTCCACATTTGGATGTCGGATCGCATGAACTCAACGTCGCTGAGTTCCCCTCGGATGAACCGGTTGAGGTTCACGGCGTTGTCCGTCCCAAACGAATCGTGGAGCGTACGCCATGAGCTCACGGCGTCGACCAGGACCCCGTCGCAATCGAACACGACGACCGATGGCTTCGATGCATTGTCTGACATGGTACCACCACTGGAGCCCGACTTAACAGGCTTCGCACAACGTAGNGAGCGCGCCAAGGAGAGGAGGCCCCGAAGGGCCTCGCTCCCCGAGGCGTTCGTCCGGTGGACGAATCGCTGGTTCGACGTTTAGGCTCAAGCCTTCCTGTCGTAGCTCAGGTCATCCCAACTTCGGAGCAGAGCACCGTCTCCGTTGATCGGAGCGTAAGTCAGGGTGATCGTAGCGTCTTCAAGAGGCGTGCCGTCCGGTGCGTGGGTTCGCACAAAGATCGTGTCTCCGGAGTTGAAGGTCGAAATCGACCGTGTTTCAGTTTCGGAGATTTGATCCTTGGTCACCGAGTCCACAAAGGTCACGAAGGCGTCGCTGTTGGCGGGATTGAACCCGTACACACCGGCGCTGTCGGCCAGGTTCACCGAAATGGTGTTGAGCGCACCCGTGGCGTTGGTGTAGAGCACCTTCACCACGACCGCCTGGGTTGCAAGCGGTGTTTGGGATTGTTCAACGGTGATGCGCCAGTGTCCCTGATCGGCATCGAGAGCGTTGACGTCCTCAATGTCGAAGGTGACACGGGGCACACCCTTCACGTCGGTTTCAGCGAGGCTCGAAGCCCACACGTAGATGACACCGGAGAGAACCACGGTGATGGCGACCATCAGGATGGTTGCGATCACNGGGCTGACTGCAGCGTCGTCCTCGGCCATCGATTCGACTTCCTCTTCGTCGTCAGCACGGCGGCTGGCGAAGGAGAGCGCACTGACGAAGAGACCCGTGAGGGCCACTGCGACGATGCTTGGGGCGAACGATGGAACGGCGCTTGCACCGATGGTCTCCACAACATCCGGCAGGTTCTGGTCCGTGGACAAGAACGTGCTCGCTGGCTGGTTGGCGTGGTTGCACGCATCAGCGGTTGCGAGCGAGGTCATGATGTTGTTACACCAGTTGCTGTCTTCCAACAGCGGTCGGCGTTCCGACGTCTTGACGGCGTTCTTCCCGTATTGACCGGGCTTGGACCATGGCTCAGTGCTCTGCTGGTTGTTGACGATTGCGTAGTGCGATCCGGGCTCGTCGGCCTGGAAGCGGTCTGCAGCGGTCACCGACATGTCGCAGGGGTTGGCCAGACAGGTCACAACGTCCATCTCAATCCACACATGGGTGGTGTCCTGAGTGATGTAAACGTCCTCGGTGAACTTCACGCTTGCACCGTAGTCGGGCACATCGTAGTAGCGAGTCAGCTCGACATCCTCATGACCGTCCGAGTGGTAGGTGATGGCCAGCATGTGGTCGTAGCGGTATGGACCTTCGTCTCCACCGCCGTTGACGGCGACGGTGACCGGCACGTAGGTTCCGGTCATGACGTTGGTGATGCCGTTGAAGTTGAAGCCGTGCACGTCGTCGAAGTAGTAGTCTGGGACCAGTTCTCGGACGTTCTCGACACGAACACCAATTTCCTTCGTTGCCACACCTTGCTGGTAGTCAGCGATCGGCATCACGCTTGGGTCGTAGTTGGGCACGTAGGTGCTGTACTCGCCTTGCGTGGTTGGTGCCGTTGCGGTGTCTCGGAGGACCAATCGGATCTGACAGTACTCAGAGCCGGACGGGCCGATCTGGTGGATACCGTTGTTGTTCAGGTAGTCGATCTCCCAGTCGTTGGCGTTGGTCGTAGCGTCCTCGATGAGGTCGAACACGAGGTCATCACCGACGATGGTCGTGGTGAAGTAGTTCGTGTAGACACACTGGTCGGTGGACTCGACCGTCCAATACAGGTCGTCCATCTCGTGGTCGACGTCGGCCTTGATGGCGGACATGTCGTAGGTCAGGTTGTCCAGGTTCTCGTCGTCTTCCATCAAGGAGATGGACCACGGGAGGGCGGGGATCGAACCGTTGTCAGCGACCATGACGGTCTCGGTCGTGCGGTTCCAGTCGAGGATGACCGGAGCGTCGTTGACCGGCGCAACGGAGAAGACCACGTCAAACGTTTCAGCGTCTTGGTTCTCAGCACCGTTGTCGGCGAGGCCGAGCGTGACCGTACACTTTCCACCCAACTCGTTGTTGGTGTTCTCGGTGATGGCCAGCTCGTTGTTCACGATGTCGACGTCGAAGGCGGAACATGCGTCCGTGGTACCAAAGTCTGCAGCGCTGGCGGACCAGGAGTAGACTTGGCGGGTTGGAGCTTGCTCGTTGGCCTTGTCGCGGATGTAGGAACGGGTGGCGTTCGACACATCGCCAAGGAACTTGGTGTGCGTACCAAATCCTTCGGGCAGGATGTTGTAGTTGCCGTCGTCTTCGGAGAAGATCGGCATGCAGTCGGCGCGCTCAACGTTGCAGATTTCCGGAGCGTCGTTCACGTTGACCACCGTGTAGGTGATGTTGTGCGTGTCGCTCAATCCGTTGCTGTCGACAACCTCGAAGGAGAACACCACGTAGCCGAACTGGTCGGTGAGTGGCGTAATCGTGACGTCCTGTCCGTTCTGGGACCAGTCGACGAGGATGTTGTCAAAGGCAACCAGGGTTCCCTCGTCAACGGTCCACGTCAGGTCGGATTCTTCGTCCTGCACGTCGTCAGCCAGGTTGGTCAGGCTGAAGGTGAAGGACTCGGAGTCCTCGTCCCTGCTGAAGTCAACCAGAGCGTCGCTGATGCTGGACCCTTCCGTGTTGATGACTGGACAAGCACGCTTGATGTCAATCGTGCTCTGGACGTTGGTCGTGTCGCCGGTTCCTGCCACGTAGCTGTCGTCGAAGACGACGTTGGTGGCCATCGAGATGTCCTCGACGGTTGCCCAGTCGAAGGCACAGTCTGCTGCGGTCTTGACCATCAGGTCGTAGTTCTTCTGACCGGTGGC
>FUFK010047939.1_pt1 | contig 11362 bp, 6 predicted proteins | sample 1021851 | NCBI WGS metagenome assembly FUFK01 (sample SAMEA51879418, study PRJEB19060) | metagenome
TCTACATTTGGTATTAGCCCTCTACGGAGGACACCTAATGCCGTCATGACGGTGGGATAGACCACAAATCTCAATGAGTCCAATTAAGACTCGTACAATTCTAGATCTAGAGACGATACATATAACCCTATAAAATAATGGCACAACAGTCAACAAACAATCCTAGCTCACAAACCTTTCTGGGTAGGATTAATGGAGCAACTAACGCTACAAATAACAGAGATTTGTATTTAAAGTTGTTCTCAGGTGAGATGTTTACTGGCTTCCAAAGAGAGACAATCGCAAGAGATCTCGTNATGAAGCGTACACTCACAAACGGTAAGAGTTTACAGTTCATATATACTGGACGTACAAGTGCGGAATACCACACTCCTGGCAACAGTATATTAGGAAACTCTGACAAAACTCCTCCAGTAGCAGAAAAGACAATCACAGTAGATGACCTACTCATCTCTAGTGCATTTGTCTATGANCTNGATGANACACTTNCTCACTACGANNTNAGNGGNGAAATNTCNAAGAAGATCGGTTATGCTCTTGCACANAAGTATGACAGATTAATCTTCAGAGCTATTGCTAAAGGGGCTAGACAGGCTTCTCCTGTTTCTATGTCTAACTTTGCAGAGCCAGGTGGTACACAAATCCAAGTTGGTGCAGGTTCTGACGCTGACGATGCTCTTGATGACGATAAGCTAGTAACAGCATTTTATGATGCTGCAGCAGCTCTTGACGAAAAAGGAGTTTCTGACGATGGTCGGGTTGCCGTACTAAACCCACGTCAGTACTACGCACTTATAAAAGGTGCTGGTTCTAACGGACTAATTAACAGAGATGTACAAGGTGATGCTTTACAGAGCGGAAATGGAGTAATTGAAATTGCAGGTATTCAAATCTACAAATCAATGAACGTACCATTCTTCTCTAAGTACGGTACTAAATATGCACCTAACAGTGGTGCTTCAGCTGGCACTGACCTTGCTACAGTAGATCCTGGAAACACAGGAGATTTCGTATCTGAAGGTATCGAAACAGCTAATACAGCTACAGGTAACAACTACGGAGCTCGTCAGAACTACGGTGCTGCCTCTAACTTTGCAAACACATGCGGACTAATCTTCCAAAGAGAAGCTGCAGGTGTTGTTGAAACCATTGGCCCACAAGTTCAAGTAACTTCTGGAGACGTTTCAGTGGTATACCAAGGCGATGTCATCCTAGGACGCATGGCTATGGGAGCAGATTATGTGAACCCAGCAGCTTGTGTAGAATTGTTCGCAGGAACAACTACAAAGCCAGCAGCTTTTTCATAATATATATACATTTATACGGGGGCACTCGCCCCCCTTTTTTTATGGCACAAATATCTTACGGAGTGTCTACCGAACTAGATGCTGTCAACTCAATCCTGATGAGCGTTGGAGAAACCCCAGTTAATACATTAACAGTGCAGAGCCCCGAAGTGGCTATAGCACAAAAGACTCTAAGGCAAGTCTGCCGTGAGATACAAGCTGAAGGGTGGTCATACAACACAGAGAATGAGTACCCTATAGAGCTCGATACAAACAACCAGTGTATCGTTCCTAATAATGTTTTACAAATGGATCTAAATATCTTTCAACATGGAAAGGATTATGACGTTGTAAGACGTAGTGATAATGGAATATCCAAAGTGTATGATAGAAAAGGTCATACATTTACTTTTACAAATTGTAGTAAACTATATTTTGATATGATATGGATGATAGATTTTGAAGATCTACCACAACCATTCAAAGATTATATAACCGCTAGGGCTGCTAGAATCGCCTCTAACCGTATGGTAAACAACCCACAGTCAGCTAAGTTACTTGAAGCTGATGAAGCCTTTGCAAGGGCTATAGCGTTGGAGTATGATGCCAAGCAAGCCGATCACAATATCTTTAGTGATTTCAATTATCACCAAGATGCAAACACCACATACAGACCATTTAAAGTATTAAGAAGAATGTAATGGCAACAGTAAATCAACGTATCCCAAACTTTCTAGGGGGTGTATCTCAACAACCAGATAAAATAAAATTTCCAGGACAGTTAAGGGTATGTGATAATGCCGTCCCAGACATAACATTTGGTCTTAAGAAACGTCCTCCTGCAGAGTTTGCAGGGACTCTTACCAATGCAACCGCAACTGGACATTGGTATGAAATATTAAGAGATGGAGATGAAAAATTTTTAGTTCAAATTACTACTGCAAATACTGGTAATATACCAATAAGAATTTGGACTTTATCAGATATAACGGTAGATGCTACTGCAGGTGTTGATTTCTACGATCAAGTGACAGGATACTCAAACACTGGAGATGTTATACCAGCAGGAACAGAACTATCATTAACAAATAATTCTGGAGATTCTGTATTTAGTTACTTAGCGGGAGCTACAGCACCATATTCTGTAACTACAATTCAAGACTATACACTTATAGCTAACCCAAATGTAACTGTAGCTAAGTCTAGTGCTACTACAGCTGCCCCTATATTTAATGGAGACTATTCTTATGCTAGGTTGGATACTATTGCTTACAATACTGAATACATTTTATATACTGGTTCAGCTCCCACACCCAATACTTACTTCAGGGCTACTTCTGTAAAGGTAGATGTCAGAGAAGTTGTAAGTGAAATTAATATAACAAATGCAGGAAATGGAAACTATGCCTCAACTACAACTGTAACATTATCTGGTGGAGGAGGTACTGGAGCTACCGCTAAAGCAATCGTTAATAATGATGGTACTCTCGAAAGGATTGAAGTAACCGATTCTGGAAGTGGTTATACGTCTGCACCTACTGTTGGTTTTTCTAACACTGGTAGTGGAAGTGGTGCAGCAGCTACAGCTGTCATAGGATCTGGAGCTACATGGAATAGTGGAAATGAAAACCAATCTTTATCTGGTAGTTTAACTTGGTCATTTTCTGGAGGTTCTGCTGTAGATACAACAGGTGCTCAAGTTGGTGGATCTAATATTACAGAAAATATAGAAGGAACATTAACAGTAAATGGTACAAGTTATATTGCAAACAACATAGAAAATTTTGACGGAAGTGATTTTTTAGGATACACACAAAACTACGATGTTAGATATACAGCTACGGTTACGTTACAGGATGGAGGTTTAATTAGATCAACCAATAAAACAACTGCAGAAAGTATGTTTATTGATGTAACTATCGAAGGTGTAAAATATCGTATATCAGTTGAAGCTGTAGAACCAGTAACAACTTATAAAGATGTAACTGGTATAGGTTATTTTAGAAGTCCAAAAAACCCAGATAATGGAAGCCTAAGTATGGCTTCTATACTTCAAGGTTTAGCAACCTCTGTAAATAGTAATGTAACTAATGTATCTGCCGAAGTTATAGGTAGTGGGTTATTTTTAAATGGTTCAGCTGCAGATGGAGTAAGTTTTCTTGGTGGTGTTGTAAATGAAAATATGAGTGTTATAGGTCAGAAAGCACAAGATATTGGTAGATTACCAGCTATGAATAAAAATGGGTATATAGCTCAAATATCTAACACAGCTGATTTAGAGACTGATGATTACTATGTAAAATTTATAGCTGATAATGGTTCCTCTGGAGCTGGTAGTTATGAAGAAACTGTAAGACCACATAACTTTGCTGGTACGGCTCCAGAAGATGAAATGAAAGCTGGTTTTAATCCTGCAACAATGCCACATGCTTTAATAAATAATCGTGATGGTACATTTACTTTTGCTAAATTAGATTTAACTTTTGCTAATGCACAGGGTAATCAAAATTATTGGAAAGATAGAGACGTTGGTGATAATGAATCAAACCCATTTCCAACAATAATTGACAGACAAATAACTGAAATGTTTTTTCACAGAAACAGATTAGGTTTGATTGCTGACGAACAAATTGTAATGAGTAAGCCTGGACAATATTTTGATTTGTTTATAGTATCAGCTATAGCAGCTAGTGATGATAATGCTATTGATATAACTGTATCAGATATAAAACCTGCATTTATTAATCATACATTACCTATAAATAAAGGTNTAATGATGTTTAGTGATAATGGTCAATTTTTATTATTTACTGAGTCAGATATATTTAGTCCTAAAACTGTTAGATTAAAAAAGATAGCTAGTTATGAATGTGATGCTAGTATACAGCCTGTAGACTTAGGTACTTCTGTTTTATTTACATCTAATGTATCTGCATATGCTAGAGCATTTGAAGCTACAGTTGTAGATGATGATACACCTCCTAAAATTGTAGAACAAACTAGAGTTGTACCAGAATTTTTACCTAAAGATATTACAAAATCTACTAACTCTGCAGCTATTGGTATAACAACCTATGGTAAAAAAGGTGATAGTACAGTATATCACTATAAATACTATGATGCTGGTAATACTAGAGAACAATCTGCATGGTATAGCTGGACACTTACAGGAACTATGCAACACATGTTATATACAGGTGGTAGTTTCTTTAGTGTAACCTTTCATGATAATAGTTATAAACTTTGTAGACACGAATATGTTGCGGATGCTGACGATACTAGAGCTTATGTATTAGGTGGTACATCATCTGATATTGGTTCAGCACTTAAAACTGCAAGACAGTTTGAGGCACATTTAGATAACATGACAATAGCTACAAACGTAGCTGGGTCAGCTCAAACAACTACAGCTCCAGAAAAAACCGTACTTACAATACCATATACACCCGCAAACACTACAGATTTATTTATGGTAGGTTTGTCTGGTAATGACAGTGATGGTAATTCTATTGCTGGTACTGTAAGGGCAGCTGACGCTGTAGGAACTAACAGTGTTACCTTTAACAATATAAACTTACATAGTGCAGCTAAGGTAGCTGTAGGTTACAAATATACAAGCACTATAGAACTACCAACATACTACATCAATCTAGGTAATAATGCGTATGATACAGATGGTGACTTACGTATATCAGGTATAAACTTTGAAATGGGTGTAGGTGGCCCTATGGAGTTTCATCTAACATCACCATTTACTTACATAGATNCTAGTGGTAATACTACAAANGANATTGACGATTATGTACAATTTGAGTCTGGTATACTATCTAATTCTAGTGTATTTGATNAGCCTCCTGCAGACTTAGCTAGAAGTGTTAGAGTACCAGTGCAAAGAAAGAATGAGAAATATACATTACAAATANAAATACCAGACCCTTTTTCTACTGCCTTAATCTCAGCAAGCTGGGACGGCATTTACAACCCAAGACGACATGTACGTAGGTAAGTATATTCAGCCTTGCACTCCAGAGTTAGCTTTGGAGGTAGGGCTGAACTTACGTTTTGAAGATAAACGTGAGGCAGAACAAACAACAGGATTGCATGCACCCGCAGCGGTATTGCAAGCACATCTCAACTCTACATATTCTGTGTTTTTCAAGGTTCCCAACGGCAAGACTGCTGGAGTGGCAGGAGTAACCTCTTCACATGCAATATGGATGTTATGTACTGATGCTAGTACAGAGTATCCACATACATTTGTAAAAGAGGCTAAACGCTGGATAGCCAGCCTATCTAATCCTTATTTACACAACTATGCAGACATGCGTAATGAGCAACACATCAAATTGCTCAAACTGCTAAAGTTTAACTTNTTAAATTACACAGTTTACAATGGTGTACCCCTTATTGAATTTTACAAACTATGTGTACAGTAACACTCGCTTTAGCTGGTATATCAGGTGTTGGCTCTGCAATNGCAGATCGCCAAGCAAAGATGGCACAATACCGAGCNCAGAAAGCNGCNGTAGATAGNTCAAACTANATGGCAAAGCAGGACTATCTTAACAAGATACANATTTCTGCTTTCAAAGATCAACAAAAACAAGACTTATTTAAAGCACAACTAGANGCCCAATCTGCGTCCGTNACAGCGATGGAACGTCAGAAGGACATCAACCAATTAGAACAATCAAGAGCTTCAACAGCTAACCAACTAAAACTACAAGAAAAAGTTNCAGAGGCTGCATTTGAAGGACAACAAAAATTAGCAGAATCTATACGAGCACAAGGTACAATANTAGCTAGTGGTATGTCAGCTGGACAATCTACTATGNTAACCCTTACTGACCAAGAACGTCAATTAGGTCAAGAACAGGCTGCAGTAAATGCAAGTTTATTTAATGCAAGGCAGTCGTTTGGACTACAAGAATACAACACACTTCTTAGTCAGTACGCTGCAGATTCTCAAGCATATAACAGTGTCGTAGCTGCACCTATGGCTCCTGTTGCTGAGTTTAAGACTGTCAGACCAATCAAGATGGCAGCACCCGAAAAACCAAGCATGTTAGGGTCGATTATGACAGGCTTTAGTGCAGCAGTAAAAACTGGATCTGGCATTGGTCATTCTGATCCAAACCTACCTTGGTGGAGTACTAAATAATGGCAAAAGGATTTCGTAGACAAGGTGAGTGGCAAGTTGGATTTACTCAACGAAAAATTGCTGACATCACTAAGAAAAAATTAGAAGAAGCAAAACTTCTTGAAAAATCTCAAAAAGAAGAAGTTAGAAAAAGAGTTCAAAATGCAAACGAACAAGCACAAGAAGAGCAACGTAGAACAAACAACATCGTTAGAGTATCTAATTATGAAGCACAATTAGCTAGTAACTTTAGTAATACTTTACGAGACTTACTTACAAACACCGTACCTAGTTTAGCTAAAGATGCTATGGACTACAACCGTGCTGCTGGAGCTGCAGCTAGGATGGAAGAAGAGTTAGAAGTAGANCCACCTCCAGATGAAGAAGAAGTTGAACCTACTGGTTTTGATGCAGTCAAAGCTGCTGGAGATCAACAGCTTGANATTACTAAAACAGGTAATGATTTAGCTACTAAATTAGAAAATAGTAATGATCCATTTGGTAAGGAAAAAGCTAGAAAAGTAAGAGGTATATTTTCTGGTGCATTTAATTATGGATATGAAGTTAGAGATAAAGCACTTAAGGTAGAAGGATTTAGTGCTCATTTTGATAATGAGTTAAGAACAAACAGTACAGAGTTAATTGATAACAATGGTGTACGGTTTGCAATAAATGATCCTAACCTAACTAAAANTCAATTAGCTGTAGCTGGTAATTATATATTAGGTAAATGGCGAGATGAAAATAGAAGTAATTTAAGTGANATAAGTGTTGATAANTTACTTGTACAACCAGCTAGAAAGGTACTNAAAACTAATTTAAAAGAACGCTTTACAGCTCTTGATAATGAGTTTGCTGCTAGTCAAGTTGAAGGTACAAAGCTACTACTTACCAACTCTCTAGATAACGTCCCAGGAGCCCCAGAATTATCTGACATCCTAAACAGTTACGTTAGTTTAGTNAGACCACATCTCAAAGCAACAAAGGACTCATCTATTGGTAATCAAGCTATAACACAAATGGAAGATCTTATCAAAGATGCTTTTGCTCGTTCTAGTAANCCAGANTTANTACATAAANGATTGAATTATGCTTTGTCTATAAAAGGTGATACACCTGCAGGATTTAAGAGTCTAGCAGACTTACACCCAAATAGATTTAGCACTACATCAATTACAATGCTAAAACAGTATGCTGTATCAGAAANNTATAAACGTAGTAAAAGTTTTCAAACAGCTAATGTNCAAACAAGTGTAACTAACTATATACAAGAACAAAGAGATNTACCTAAAGAAGAAAGAGCAACAGAAAGTGATAAACTAGCTTTTGCTGGTGAGTTACTTAAGAATAANCCTNTAGCNTCAAAAGANGCTATTGANAATGTAAGTAGATTATTTATAGATCCAGTAGATGCTTATGATACAGTAGGTGTTTTAAAAGGTAAAATATTAGATAATGGTGCATTAACTGCTGAGGATATACTAGATCCAACACTAGACTCAGATGTAGTTAAGGCATATTTAGAATCACAACCAGATGTACAGGTATTAGATCAACTATATCCAGAATCTGAAAAGAAAGATGTAGAAGATCAAGCTAAATCATTTGAAAAGTTTTTAGNTANTAAATCTAAGGCATACACAATANATGTATATGGTNATGTAGAAGATTCNTCTGGTACNTTTGGTCAAGCATATACTAGATTTATGTCTGACATCAAAAATAATGCTTATAAAATACAAGCTGCTGCTAAAGGCGAAGGTCAAACTTTAACTTTTGGTCAAGCGTTACGTGAAGCTGATCGTCAGATGAGAGGTCAAATAAATGCAGGTATTAGAGATGAAAATAGCATCTACTACGTAAATACCAATGGAAAGGGTATAGAAGGTGGTTTTCAAAATGCAATAAAGGATAGAGGTTTACCAACCTTCTTAAAACCTGTTAACGTCAAAGAGATGATAGCAGANATTAAAGCAAACGAGTTAACTGTAGAAGATCAGATAACAGATAAGGTAGAGTTAGATGATGGTGGCATGTTAACAGATCCAAACGTAGCTCGTATAGCACAGGTAATGAAAGTACCAGAGTATGACTTTTCTAAGTANCAGTCNAAAGCATTTGGTCTTGACTTTGGTTATGAAGCACCNATAAANTATGAGGNACTAAAAGATTTACTACACAACTCGGAAGGTGCTAATGTACTGTCAGATTTACAATCTAAAGGTAATACAAGCACTAAAGCTATAGATCGTACATTTAATGATTTCTATGGTCTTAACCATCGAAGTCTTACTAACGCATGGAAAGGTATGAATTTTGAGTCTGTAATTAGAAATGAGGTTACAGCTAAAGGTTTAGAACTTGATGCAGGTGAGTTAGCATTGGTAGATGGTAAGAAACATGTTGGTCATGCTCTAGTAGGTATTACAGATAAATTTGGTATTGCTAGATCAGACTATGGTATTGGTAATAGTTTAGTACATACAGGTGTTGATATAGGTACAACCTCTACTCCTGGATTTCATACTGCATTTAATATGCAAGATGGTGTAGTTGTTGCTAATGCTAGTCATCCTAAGTATGGTGTTCATATTGATATACAAGATAAAGATGGAGTTGTTTATAGATTTGCACATCTAAAAAACTACAACCCTGCACTTAAAGTAGGTGCTCCATATAATGGTGAAGTTATAGGTGAAATAGGTAACACAGGTGCAAGTACAAGTGAGCATTTACATTTTGAAAAAATTGTAGATGGCAACCAAATAGATCCTACAGAGGATTTGAACAAGTTGACTATTGGAAAAAGAATTGAACCTACTATTGGTAAATATCCAATCACAAAAAGAATGTTAGCACGTCTAGCAGGTGACAAAGGAGAAGAAAATCCAATACGTAATCTAAATATTGCTAAGGCAATACATCGTTATAAAAATGATGAGTTAGTACAAAAAGATGTATGGGACTATCTTAATAAAGTGTCTTGGAACGCAGCAATGCGTAAATCAAANGGAGATACNTATATGGCTACTAGATACCATGTAGCATANATATTAAGAGGTGATATGGATTTGTANAACCTTCCTACAATACGAGCTTTTTCTAATAAGTATATACACAAACTTAGAACACAAGGAATCTTAGATTAATGGAAGAACTAGAAAATTCGATGCCTATGGGTGGCGAAGGTGACATAGTTGAAGATGAAGAGTTAGAGCTACCTAATTTATCAGATGTAGGTAGCCCTCAACTAGAGGCTCTAAAACAGAGTCAAGAAGGTGGCGGTATTCTTAATCAACTTAGCGAAGGTATAGAAAATGCAGGTGCTCAAGTTAGAGACTTTATTGACAATACATTTCAAGGAGATCAAAGATCTTTAGAAGANATAAAAGAAGATCGTCAANTTATNGCAGANGAAGGTAGACNAAGANTNGATGAANCNCAACAGGTTCNTNATGCGTCTACCAANCCTGTAGCTGAANNNATTAGAGCTGGTGTNGGNGGTACTNNNGATGCTGNAGANAGTGTAGGNAGTTTTTTAAAACTANCNAAAGANANTATGGATACAGGTCTTAACACAGTATTAGGTAAGGCTGTAGATCCAGAAACAAACCCTTTTAGTGAAGAATATCAAGGTGGTAGTTACTTTGAAATACCAGATATTTATGAACCAGAAAACACTACAAATATAGGTAAACTTGCTAGAGGTCTAGTAGAGTTTGGTTTACTAACTAGATGGACAGGTGGTGTTGGAGGTCTTGGTGTAGCTAAGACAGGTCTTACAAAAGCCCCGCTAGTAAGATCAGCTGGAGCTTTTATAGCAGGTAACAAACCACTACAGTTTTTAGCAGCTGGTGGTAAAATATCTGCAGAGGGTGCGTTAGCAGAACTTATATCAGAATCATCAGAATATGCTAATATTGCTAACTTAGCTCAAGAATATACACCTTGGTTGCTACCTGGAATTATGGAAAGGTTAGCTATAGATGAAGATGATACTGCATGGGAAGCTAGACTCAAGACTGTAACAGCAGGAGCTGGACTTAATCATATAGGTTATTTCTTTAGTGGTTTAATTCGTGGTGGTTTTAAAACTGCAAAAACAACAGCTAAAGAAGCTATTAAGAAAGGTAAGTCTGTACAAGAGGCTATAAAACTTGGTAATGATGCTGGTACTAAAGAGTTTAAACGTGCTATGCTTGAAGAGGTTTTAAATGCTGAAAGAGGTGCAAATAAACTAGCAGAGGTCAAACTTAATCAAGGTGTTGGTATTGACCCCGCAGACCCGTTTGATAAGTATATACGTAGACATTTAGATGAAGAAGATCTTAAGGCTTATGATAATGCTTTGAATGATGTAGAAACATCTAACCTAGATCAAAGAGTTGAAGCTAGAGGTACAATACAAGAGTTACAAGAAAGAGCACAATCTAACGGATCAGCCAAGGGTGATGTATGGAATGATGACAGATATTCTAGTACTAATTTAGATTCTGAAAATGCTGGTAGACAACCAGATCCTACTGTTAACCCAGACCAGTTTGATGACTACGAGAAAGTAAGTTATGTCAAAGAAGTCAATGCAGTAGAGAATGTTGTAGATCAAGCAAAGAAATCTCCAGATATACAATCAACATTATTTGATGAAGCTGACATTTTAAAAGAAGTTAGTGGCCCTATACATAATGCTGAAAAAATTACCAAAGATGTTATTGAACGAGTTTCGGGTGGTGACAAAAATTTGGAAGAAATTTTTACAGAAGTTATAGATGACATTACTAAACAGATGTCAAAAAGGTATAATCCAGCAGATTATGAAGATTTAGCAATACAAGCTGTAAAAAGAGCTGAACCAATACTACAAAGAATAGGTGATTTTACAAAGGGTGATCGTACAAGTTTACTAAATGCTTATAAGAAAAGTATTAGTAAAGGT
>FUFK010073925.1_pt1 | contig 11358 bp, 10 predicted proteins | sample 1021851 | NCBI WGS metagenome assembly FUFK01 (sample SAMEA51879418, study PRJEB19060) | metagenome
CAGACATCACCACGACGGTATCGCGCCCCTGTGGCTGCGCCACTGACATCTGACACGTATTGGCGCCACGCACGTCGCGCGTTGCCGGGTGGACACCCTTCGGGAGCACCACGACTGCCGGCTCGGCGGCAAAGCGGGTCTCAAACAAAGACTGCAGATCGACGTCGGATGATGTCAGCCTGGCGAACAAGGTTGCATGAATGCCGCGACTCATTGGCACGAGATGCGGCACAAACGTGAGTTGTATCGCCTCATCGGTCATACCGGACAAGCCCTGCTCCATTTCGGGAAGGTGCCTATGACCGGCTACACCGTAAGCAGCCAGGCTCTCCCCCGCTTCGGTGAGCAGACTGCCGAGCTTGGCCTGCCGCCCAGCACCGCTGACCCCAGATCCGCACGAGGCAATGAGACCACTGGGTTCGATCACGCCCGCCTCAAGGAGTGGCAGGAAACCCAGTTGTACCGCAGTGGGATAACAGCCGGGGCAGGCAACTAATCGGGCGTCGCGAATCGCGTCGCGATTAACTTCGGGTAAGCCATGCACCGCCAGGCCGCAGAGCTCGGGTGCCGCATGGGTCTCGCCATACCAGCGCTCCCAAACGGTCACATCGCGCAGACGAAAATCGGCGGACAAATCGACGACACGAATATCCTGCTCCAGAAGCGCNGGTACTTCGCGCATGGCGACGTTGTGTGGCGTCGCAAAAAACACGAGGTCGCAGGNTGAGTAGTCCGTCTCGGCGGGGTCTGTGAAAGCCAGATCGCAGGCGCCCAAGAGGCTNGGGAACAAATCGTCCAGACGGCGGCCAGCTTCACCCCGAGAGGTGATGAGAGATACCGTGACACCCGGGTGACGCAGGAGAAGCCGCAACAGCTCCACGCCTGTGTATCCGGTTCCGCCGACCACTCCGACCCTGATCATTTTCGCGCCTGCTTCTGTTAGTGTTGCGGGGCGCGTACTGTCTCACGATCGATCGCGCAGTGTCATGGTCGGACGGGCTTTTTACCAAAGCGCAAAAGGACAGCCACATGCTGTGGATCCAGGGCTTTCACGTCATCTTCGTCGTCTGTTGGTTTGCGGGCATCTTCTACCTGCCCCGCATCCTCGTGTACTACGCCCAAAGCCCCGACCCTGAAACCAAAGCCGTGCTGGCGGTGATGGCGCGCAAGCTCTACCGNTTCGTCACCCCCTTTATGGTGCTGGCGATTGCACTCGGGCTGTGGCGCTTGAGCTTCCAATGGGAGTACTACCTGTCNTCGGGNTGGATGATCGCTAAACTGTCGGGGGTCGTGGCTTTGGTGGTCTACCACTTTCAGACTGGCGTCTACGTAGGCCGGGTCTGCCGCGGTGAAAACGACCGAACCCACGTGTTTTATCGGGTCTTTAACGAAGTGCCCGTCTTATTCTTGTTTGCGATCGTGCTATTGGTGTACCTGCGCCCGGTATTGAGCGGCTGATCCCGCTGGGGTGCGCAGANGCGCCCGGCCTGCGATAATCGTCGCAAACAAAAGCAACATTGGTCAGTCATGAGTCGATCTGAAGCNCTNTTTGAGCGCGCCAAACACACCATCCCCGGTGGCGTGAACTCGCCCGTGCGGGCCTTCAAAGCGGTGGGCGGAACGCCCCGTTTCATGGAGCGCGCCGAGGGTGCCTATCTCTTTGATGCCGACGGCAAGCGCTACATCGATTACGTGCTCTCCTGGGGCCCCATGATCATGGGTCACAACCACCCTCGCGTGCGCGAGGCGGTGGTCGAGGCCGCCCAAAGCGGGCTCAGTTTTGGCTGCCCCACGGAGATCGAGATCGAGCTCGCTGAGACCATCAGCAAGCTCGTTCCCAGCATGCCGCTGGTGCGGATGACCAGTTCGGGTACCGAGGCCACNATGAGCGCCATTCGTCTGGCGCGGGGCTTCACCGGTCGCGACAAGATNATCAAGTTCGAAGGGTGCTATCACGGTCATTCAGATTCCCTGCTGATCAAGGCGGGTTCCGGTGCCCTGACCTTTGGCGTGCCCAGCTCGCCGGGCGTGCCAGATGTGCTGGCACAACACACCGTCACCCTGCCCTTCAACGACCTCGCGGCGCTCGAGGCCGCCATGGACGAGCTGGGTGATCAGGTCGCCTGCGTGATTACCGAGCCGGTGGCGGGCAACATGAACTGCATCCCCTCGGTCGAGGGCTACCTCGAGGGCATGCGCGAGCTCTGCACCCACCATGGCGCGGTGCTGATCTTTGACGAAGTGATGACCGGCTTCCGNTTTGGCACCGGCGGCGTTCAAGGCTTTTTGGGTATCACGCCGGATCTCACCTGCCTGGGCAAGGTCATCGGCGGCGGTATGCCGGTGGGCGCCTTCGGCGGGCGTCGCGACATCATGGAACAGATCTCGCCGCTCGGCCCGGTTTATCAGGCGGGGACGTTATCCGGCAATCCGGTTGCGATGGCCGCAGGCCTGGCCACCATGTCGATTATCAGTGAGCCCGGCTTTTACGATGATCTGTTCCGTCGCACGGGGGATTTGTGCTCCGGCATGCGCGAAGCCGCGGCCGCCGCGGGTGTCCCTTTCACCACCAATCATCTGGGCTCCATGTTTGGCGGGTTCTTCACCGAAGACGAGACGGTGACCCAGTACCACCAGGTCATTAACTCCAACGTGGAAGCCTTCAATCAGTTCTTCCATCTGATGCTCGACAGCGGCGTGTATCTCGCNCCGGCATCGTTTGAAGCGGGCTTCATGTCATCAGCCCATACCGATGNCGACATCGCCGCCACCGTAGACGCCGCCCGCGCCGCGTTTGCCGCGTTGTANGGANAGGNAGACAGACAATGAGTGCACGCNGAGCTTTTCCCCACACCCGGATGCGTCGGCTCAGGGCCTCGGNTTTNGCCCGCGACATGGTGCGCGAAAGCACGCTGAGTCCCGCGGATTTCATCTACCCGGTATTCGTGCTTGAAGGCAGTGGGCAGCGTGAGGCCGTGCCCTCCATGCCTGGCGTGGAACGCCTGAGTGTCGACCTGCTGNTGGAACTGGCCAAAGCAGCAAATNCGCTNGGCATCCCCGCCCTCGCACTCTTCCCCGTGGTCNGTCAGGACAGTAAGTCACTGCTGGCCGAAGCGGCCTATCACGCTGACGGATTGGTGCAGCGCGCGGTGGCCGAATTGAAATCGGCGGTGCCCGAGATTGGCGTGATCACGGATGTCGCATTAGACCCCTACACCACCCATGGGCAGGACGGCATCATCGATGACGCAGGCTACGTGTTGAACGATGTCACCAGTGACACCTTGGTCAAACAGGCACTCAGCCATGCGGCGGCGGGTGCCGATATCGTAGCGCCTTCTGACATGATGGACGGACGCATTGGCGCGATTCGCAGCGCGCTCGAGAGTGAGGGCCACATCAACACCCTCATTCTCTCTTACGCCGCGAAATATGCGTCAACCTATTACGGCCCGTTCCGCGATGCGGTCGGGTCCGCCGCCAATATCAAAGGCGGCGACAAGAAGACCTACCAGATGGACCCGGGCAACAGTGACGAGGCGATTCATGAAGTCGCTTTGGATCTGCAGGAAGGCGCCGACATGGTCATGGTGAAGCCGGGCATGCCGTACCTGGATATTGTGCGACGCGTTAAATCCGAGTTACAGGTGCCGACCTTTGCCTATCAAGTGAGCGGTGAGTACGCGATGCACCAGGCGGCCTTTGCCCAGAACTGGCTGAGTCGCGACGCGGTGATGCTCGAATCGCTGCTCTGTTTCAAGCGCGCCGGCGCTGACGGCATCCTCACCTATTTCGCGATGGATGCGGCCCGACTGCTCAACAGGTAAACCTGCCTTGCGGCGCTCGCTTACCGCGATTCTCACTTCCTTGCTAGCAGTCATGCTGGCCAAGCCAACTGTGAGCCAACCCGACGCCACGGGTGCCGACTGCGGTTGCTTGTGGGAAGGGAGCTTTTCCGAGGTCGCGCCTCAAACCGACTTGGTGCTGCTGGCTGAGGTCCAAGCTATCAAGGGCAACGCGGTGGATCTGGTCCCCGAGCAGGTGCTTCAGGGTGAGTTCTGGNTGGATACCCTTCGCGTGTGGATGCAAACCAAGGATTACTGCCGGCCACCCGCTGACGATTTTCCGNTGGGGAGCCGCTGGATCATGGCGCTCTCGCNAATTCAGGAGGTTCCCAANGGCGGTTTTGACCCNTCTACNCCCAATCAAAGTTTCGGTCGGCCCTACGATTACACCCTGTCGAGCTGCGGCGGTTATTGGTTGCGGGTGAACGGCGGCNNTGCGACCGGCAATCTGGTGCCGGGCATGCCGCGCTTTTACCACCAGCCGGATATGTCACCCGTGCTGGTAGATCTCATTGCCGGTCATTTGAAGGGCACGGTATCTGCCGAAGCGCTGGCTGAGGCGAGCCGCGAGCGGCCGGAAGCCGTTGATGAATTGATCCTCGACACCCGGAGCTTCCTCAGAGGGCAAGCCGATTNNCTGCGCGATGACNACGCGGCACCACCNGCCGAGGCACCGGAATAAGGCAGGCGCCGGAAACTTGGCGGCGGTAGCAAGGCCCGCGCCTTCTCTACAATCTTGTCTTCACTCTTCTCTTAACTCTTTTCTTCGATCTGCGCTGCTGCTTTTCGCTGTTCTGCTGCGTTCCGGCTCGTTAGGCGCACCGTCAGCTGTTGTCGTGGGGTGATACCGGCAATCTAACCACCACAGGAAGCGGCACGAGAACTTACGGTCTCAACAACCCCATCATCTCGTCGATCATCATGAGCGACAGGCCCCAAATACGGTAACTGGCATACAGATAGGAATCTGTCTCCATCTTCTGCCCTTTCCACTCCCACTCCAGCGGCTCTCGATTGGCCTCATCCAGCAGGAAATGCAGCGGCACCCACACCACGTCGTCCACTTCATGGTTGGGGGTGAGCTCGGGTAACTCAGTGACCTGAAAGATAAAGGGCGTTACCAGCATTTCGGGCCGGTCCTTGCGCCAGCCCGTGTTCACATCGGACAGTTCACCCAGCGGGGTGCCCCACTGCGCAAGATCCACGCCGATTTCCTCATGGGTCTCTCGCAGCGCACAGGAAAGATTGGAGGAATCCCCGGGGTCGCGTCGGCCGCCGGGAAAACCCATGTGCCCGGACCAGGGGTCACCCTCACGAGTCGCCCGCCGAATCATGAGCATCTCTGTCGCTTCTATGCCCTCCCGCACCATCATCGCCACGGCCGCACGCCCAGAACGCGGCTCGAAGCCNGCCTCTTCCTTATTGAAGTCTTGGAGTCGGGTCTCGAGTTGTCGGGTGAGATCGCGCATCGTTCTCCAAATCAGTGCGAGACCAAAGTCGTAGATGGTTCGGCCAGCGCCACCCCACAGGTCAGCGAGGCGGTCACATCATAGCGGTTTACGCCCGCGCCGGCGCGACCGCCTGAGTGCTGGCAACCCACGGTGACGGGGCTTCCGGTATCATGCGAGCGCTTTATCCACTGACAGGACATGCTCTGTGAAACCCTATGCGGCTTATGCCATCGGTGCGGCANTGGTCGACACCGAAATTCAGGTGACCGACGCCGAACTGGCAGCAATGAATGTAGAGAAAGGCATGATGACCCTGGTCAATCAGGCACGGCAGCGCGACATGCTGACAACGCTGTCCGATCACCTGATCCGGGCGAATCATGCCTCGGGAGGCAGCGCCGGCAACAGCATGATCGCCACCGCGATGATGGGCGCGCCCACTTATATGAGTTGTAAGGTGGCACAGGATGCCGACGGCGATATTTATCTGGCCGACCTCGAACAATCGGGCGTGGTACACGGGCTCACAGAACGGAGTACCGACGGTGTCACAGGCAAATGCATCGTATTAATNACTCCCGATGCGGAGCGCTCGCTNAATACCCATCTCGGCATTTCAGAAACCCTGTCCACCGACGAGGTCGACGAGGCGGCCATCAAGGGCTCCGAGTGGATCTATCTCGAAGGCTATCTGGTGACCTCGCCTTCCGGGCATGCGGCCGCACTGAAAACCAAAGCGCTCGCTGAAGCACACGGTGTGAAAACCGCGGTCAGCTTTTCGGACCCGGGCATGGTGAAGTTCTTCCGCGACAACATGGCCGCCATGGTCGAGGGCGGTGTGGAGCTGGTGTTCTGTAATGAGTCCGAGGCACTCGAATGGGGTCAGTGTGACGATCTCGATACGGCGATTGAGGCCATCAAATCGGTCGCTCGGCGCTTTGTGATCACCTTGGGCGCCGATGGCGCCGTGACCTGGGATGGTGAGNCGCTGCACCGNGTTGCCGCCAAGCCCGTTGAGGCAGTGAATACCAATGGTGCCGGGGATATGTTTGCCGGCGCATTTCTTTACGCGTTGTCGCGCGGGGAGTCCGATCTGCGCGCCACCGAATATGCCACCCTTGCCGCGGGGGAAGTAGTAAAATACTTCGGACCGCGGTTGGAGCGAGACGCCTGTCTTGCACTGCGCCGCCAATTTTTTGGTGACTGATCCGTCAGCGCCCAACAGGAACACACCACAGCGTATGAGCGACAAAGAGATTAAACCTGTCATCAAGGCAGACCCGCTGTATCAGATGCTGCGCCAGGAAGATGTCGATGGCTTCAATGCCAATCGCGATAGTCTNGACACCAGCGAACTCACCGGCGGCGATTATCGGGGCCGGGATCTGCGCAGGATGAACGCTCGGGGATTGGATTTCTCCAATGCCTACTTTCGCAACTGTGATCTCAGCGGCATCGATTTCCGGGAAACCAACCTCGAGGGCGCAAGCCTGATGGACGCCAAAGTGTCGGGGGTGTACTTCCCTGAAGCCTTAAGCGCTGATGAGATCCGGCTTTCCCTCGATCATGGCACGCGCCTGCGCTATCACCGGGACTAAGCGGACATGATTGGCAGGGACGCCACCACTATCGCATCGACTTTTAGGTTCAGGGCTTGGCTGAGCTCTCTCCTACTGGCCTGCTCGGTGCTTTTGCACAGCCCCACCGGGCAAGCACAAAACAGCCTCGCCGCGGCGCTGCAGCAGCAAAGTGAATTTCTGCCGGTTCGCGAGGCCTACCGACTCGACGGTGCGCTGACCGCGGACGGTCAACTTCGCCTGCACTGGCAAATCGCCGAGGGCTATTACCTCTATCAGCACATGTTCACCGTGCGGCACGCAGACGCGTCCAACCCGACAAATCTGTCGATCGGCTTTCCACCTGCGCTGGATAAAACCGATGAGTTCTTTGGTGATGTCTCGGTCTATTACGATGAGGCCGATCTAGNCGTCTCGCTCCCCGGTGNCGANGCGCGGCTGACGCTTGCGGTCACCTATCAAGGCTGTGCGGATGCGGGGCTCTGTTACCCGCCTGAGACCGAGCATCTGCTGGTGGATGTTGCGACCGGTTTGGTCACGCCAACGGCGTTTGAGCCCCGAACTCCGAGTGTCGCCAACACGCCCTCCACTGGTCCAAATATGACCCTGCTGCTGGCGCTGGGNTTGGCCTTCCTTGGGGGTCTTATNCTCAATGCCATGCCCTGCGTGTTCCCCATTCTCTCGCTCAAAGTGCTGAGCTTTGCCACCGGTGATCCCGGCGAGCACCGCCGGCACGGCCTCGCTTATCTGACGGGGGTCGTGGCGTCTTTTATATTGATTGCCAGCGTGTTGATCAGCCTGCAGAGCGCAGGTCGCTGGGTCGGCTGGGGTTTTCAACTGCAGTCCACCGGCTTTGTGATTGGGCTGGCCTATTTGTTTGCCGTGATGGGGCTCTCCCTGTCGGGGCTGGTGCTGTTCGGCGGGCGATGGATGAACCTCGGTGCAGGGCTTGCGACCGCGCCGGGTGCGCGCGGCAGCTTTTTCACGGGGGTGCTGGCGGTGGTGGTGGCGAGCCCCTGTACCGCGCCCTTTATGGGCAGCGCGTTGGGCTACGCTCTCACCCAACCGGCATTTGCGGCGCTGGCCGTCTTCGCTGCGCTCGGCGTGGGCATGGCGACACCGATGGTTGCCATCAGCATGAGCGACACCGCGCGCCGCTGGCTGCCCAAGCCCGGCGCCTGGATGGAAACCCTGAAACAGGTGATGGCCTTCCCGCTGTACCTCACAGCGGTCTGGCTGCTCTGGGTTGCAGGCAAACAGAGCGGCGTCGACACGATGGCGGCGGCCGCGGCTGGCCTCGTGATGCTCGCCCTCGGACTCACATTAATCCGCGGCGGTGCGACTGCCCGCGTCGTTGGCCTGATTTGCATGGTCTCAGCCGTCATGCTGGGTGGCGTGCGCGGTGATGCCACCGCCTCAAGCGGCAAAGGGGAGCGAGACGGCATCGTCGCCTGGTCACCCGAGCGCCTGCAGACGCTTCGCGCACAGGGCACGCCAGTATTTGTCGATGTTACCGCGGACTGGTGCATTACCTGCCTGGCCAACGAGCAGGCCGTGCTGTTCACCGATGATATGACCCGCGCTTTTGAGACTGCCGGGGTCACTTATATGGTGGCTGACTGGACCAACTACGACCCTGACATCGGTGCTTTCGTNCGCGAACACGGGCGTAACGGCATTCCNCTCTACGTAATGTATCCGGGTAATCTAAGTGGCACGCCCACCCTTTTGCCCCAGCTGCTGACCGCTAATATCGTCACCGAGGCCTTAGCCAGTGTCTCTCGTTGAGCAGACAACAAGTTCATTGCGCGACGCATCGTTAATTCATGCCCCATGGCCATGCGNCGTCCATTCAGTGCGGCATGCTTTCTCCCGCCTTCGACCAAGCCAAGGCGTGCTATGGCCTTGCAGCTCTGCCACCATCACCCTCAAAACAAAGGAACCCAGCGCATGACCGATCCCATGATGCGACGACCCCTGTCCTCACCTAAACAGGGGTATGCATTCACTACCCTGGTGTGCCTATTCTCAATGGGCTTGTCATCCCTGTCCTACGCGGAGGAGATGCTTCACTGGAAAGACGCCTGGGTCCGCAGCATGCCACCGGGTGCGCAGGTGTCCGCAGCCTACGGCATGCTCATGAATCACAGTGACCAGACAGTGACCTTGTCGACAGTCAGCAGTGAGATCAGCGGTACCGCAGAAATGCACGAAGTCATCGCTGAGGGCGACCAGCGCCGCATGGCGGAGCTCGAATCCATCGACATCGCTCCCCACGAGACGCTGATATTCGAGCCCGGTGGTCGCCACATCATGTTGCTCGATATCGCCGCACCCCCCGTCGGGGGTGAAACCGTTGAAATCTGCGCAGTCAGCGTTGCGGGGACCCGTGCCTGTACCGAGGCGCCGGTGAGACGACAAGCCCCAATTGCAGACGATACGCACGCGAATCACCACTGATGGATGACGACAACCCACAACCAGATACCGCTGCGTCAGAGCGCCAACCGGCCTTTTTACGCCGCTGGATGGGTGGGCTGACGCCTGACCCGGGTAGCTCCGACCCCCGTAAGCTGGGCAAGTGGGGTGGGATCGTTGCCGGCGCCTATTTGGTCATCGCTGCGGCGGTGGGCGTCTACTGGAGCAGTGCCCCCGAGCATTTTGATGTACGCGAGAATGCCGCGCGTTATGCCGCGGCCACAGCGCAGGATGTGGTCACCGGCACGACCACTGTCGCAACACTGCAGGAAACGATCCGCATCCTGCTGGAGAAGCCCGGCGGCTACTTACACAACGATCTCTTCCCACCCGGTATCTGGCTNGACAACATGCCGAATTGGGAATACGGCGTGCTGGTGCAAAGCCGCGATCTGGCCCGCGCACTGCGAGAGGTGCTCAGTCGCTCGCAGTCCCAGTCGAAAGAGGATGTCGATCTCACCCTCGCCGAACCCCGCATTAACTTTCAATCAAAAAGCTGGATTTTGCCGGCTTCGGAGAGCGAGTATCGCGACGCGCTGCGTTTTCTCGAAGCCTATCGCGCGCGGCTCGCGGTCACCGGGCAGAACAGCGCCCAATTTTATGCCCGCGCTGACAATCTGAGCCACTGGCTCGGCATGATTGAAAAGCGCCTTGGCAGTCTTTCCCAGCGTCTATCTGCCAGCGTGGGACAGCGCCGACTGAATACCGACCTCGCAGGCGATACGGCCGCCGCACAATCCACCNACGCNCCCGAAGAAATGCTGGTGCGCACACCGTGGCGCGAAATCGACGATATTTTTTATGAGAGCCGCGGCGCGGGCTGGGCACTGACGCAGTTTCTAAAGGCCGCCGAGGTCGACTTCGCTGACGTGCTGGCCAAGAAGAATGCCACCGTCAGCCTGCGACAAATCATCAGAGAGCTGGAAGCTGCTCAAGCTACCGTCTGGAGTCCGGTGATTTTGAATGGCTCAGGTTTCGGCTTGTGGGCCAATCACTCATTGGTGATGGCGAGCTACATCTCNCGCGCGAATGCGGCACTCATTGACCTCAGGGAGCTATTGGCGCAGGGCTAAACGCGCCGATTCAGAGAGCCCTAAAAGAGAGTAGCGCAGGGCTAAATGCGCCGATTTAGAGAGGCTTCAGAGAGAGGCTGATAAAGAGAGTACTATGAGAAGTTTTCTGTGGACGGTAACCAGCCGGTCAGTGCAGCTAGGCGGCGGGAGGCTTGCGCAACGAGTCAATAGAAGCCATCGCTACAAATACGAGAGCCTAGTGCAAGAAAGGCGAGCATAGCCGGGTAACAGCTTGCACTCCTCAGCGCTTCTCACCGGCAAGCAGCACCCACTCCTCCTGCTGATCTGCAATCGANAGCGCCACGCCCGGTGCNTAGGCCTCAACGACCGCTTCAGNTTGATCCACCAAAAGCCCTGCCAACAGCAAACGCCCCTGGGGGGGCATCAATGCTGTCAGTACTGGCGCGAGTGCCACCAGCGGCCCCGCCAGAATATTGGCCACGACCCAGTCGGCTGAGGCCTGCCAGTTTGCTACCAGATCATCCTGAGGGAGCACAACCGGGAAAGCGACATCGGGCACCTGGTTGCGCAGGGCGTTATCCCGACTCGCCGTTATCGCCTGGGGGTCGTTATCGACACCCATCACCGCTGTCGCGCCCAGGCGCGCGGCTGCAATCCCGAGAATGCCCGAGCCACACCCGTAGTCCACGACGCGCTTGCCGGGCGGGAGATTCGCATCCAATGCGCGCAAACACATGGCAGTGGTCGGATGCGTACCCGTACCAAAGGCTAGACCCGGGTCGAGCAATATATTGATCGCGTCAGGGTCGGGAGGCGGTGTCCAGCTGGGGCAAATCCACAGACGCTCCCCCACCTGCAGGGGATGAAACTGATCTTCCCAGACCCGGGTCCACTCGCGATCCGCCACGGGCACGACGACGGTGGGTCCCTGGGTACAGAGCTCAGGGGGTATTTCGTCGAGGAGCGGTGAGAG
>FUFK010061349.1_pt1 | contig 11356 bp, 25 predicted proteins | sample 1021851 | NCBI WGS metagenome assembly FUFK01 (sample SAMEA51879418, study PRJEB19060) | metagenome
ATTAGAAGATTTGGTAGTCAAAAAACTAAAACATTACAAAAATTATCTGATAAAGAAGCTAGAGAATTAGGTTTTCCACCAAGAGAAGTATTTAAATCTGGTAAAAAAACACCTATGACTGATATAGATAAAACTATAGATCAATATTCTAGATTAGAAAAATTTAATCCAAAAACTGGTAAGTTTGAAACATTTAGAAAATATGATGTTAGACCTATAGATCCAGTTGCATCATTTTATAAAAAAATGAGAAAATAGATGCCACATAATGACTTTCATCTTGAAGAATTTAAGTTGAAGGATCCAGTAAAAGGAGTACAAGATGGTTTAAAAGAACCAGTACAAGATAAAACTCCTGGATTCTTTCAGTCATTACGTAATCCAATAGACCTTATAAGAGAAGAATCTTTACCAGCATCATTATATCAATGGATAACTGGTAATACTAAAAANAAACAAGCACAAGAAGCATTAGATTACATTCGTAATAATCCTGATCAAGTAGGATCTAAGATATATAAAGAAGCAGAACGTAAGTTAAAAAGATTTGGTTATCTATTAGATGATGGACCAATGGATATTGATATCAAAGAAGTTGGGAATATGATTAAACAAAATCCTAAAGTCTTTGGTGCTGAACTTATTAACATGATCGTAGCAGATCCTTACTTATTATTTTTACCACTAGGTTGGGGTAGACTTGGTAGAGCTGTTGTAAATTCTATAAGAATGAAAACAGGTAAAAGATTACAATATAAAAAATTAGCTAAACAAACTGCATCTGATTATAAAGTAGGAGCATTTGCTACACTTGCTACACCTATAGTATTTTCTACTACATGGCAGCTTGGTGAAAAAGCTGAACTAGATCCTAAGAGAACAACAGTAGAAACAACAATAGGAGCAACAGCAGGAGCTTTATTTTCAGTAGGTTTTGCTGGAGCTGGTGCAGTTGCACAAAGACTTAGATTACCTAAAGTAAAAATAGATAGAGCAGCACAAGAAGTACTAGATAAATACAAAATAAATCCTGATGAATTAGTAAACTATACTAAAGAAGGTAACTATAAATTTATAGACGAACTTATAAATAGATTAGCTAAAGAAACAGAAGATATAAATCCTAGAAAGTTTGAAGTAATGAAAGCAGATATTACTGTTGCATTACGTACAATAATGGAGAATGCTAAAGACGCATCTATGGCTGCATCTTTAAAAAAAGCAGCATCAGTAGGAGGTATATTTGCAACAGCACAGTTTTTAACTGCTGATGATGAAAAACTACTAGCAACAGCTAAAGGATTTGGAGCTGGTGTTGCCATATATGGTGCAGGTAAATTACTTACAAATAGTTTTAGAAAAGCAACTAAAGAATTAGATGAAGCAGCATTGTCTGGTGAAGCAGCAATGGATACCATGAAAATGATAACTGTAAAGTTAAACTCTACAGCTGCTGAACTTGCTAATGTTATTAAAAATACTATACCTGATGCTGTAGATTCTAGACGTAAAATATTTTATTATTTAACACAAGCAACAGTAGATAGAAAAACATTTAGATATAATCCNAAACTAAAACCTATTGCATCAAGCGAATTATCTAAAGAAGAATTAGCAGCTGCAAATGCTATAAGAAAAGTATTTGATCAGTACCATGATATCTTTGAGAAACAAGGTTTACTTAATTCTAAAAGATCTAACTACTTACCTTTAATATGGTCTAACTATAATCCTGCAAAACAACCTTTTGCATTTATGAAAGATCATGGAGATATAACTATCACTGGTCCTTCTGGTAAATTTAGATTTGCCAAAAAAGGAACATTTGGTGATATCAATAGAGGTTTACAAAAANGATTANAAATAAAACCAGGTATGGATGACCCTGTCAATCTTATACCTATATANACTAATGCTGCATCTAAAGCTCTTGCAACAAGAGCATTAATTAGAAATTTAGAACTAACACAAATAGAAAACAAACCACTCTTAATTAGAAACTTTATCAAAAAAACTTTTGATGATACTAATTATACAGAATTTAAACATCCATACTTTTCAGATAAAGGTGATACTGTATTAGTACANAAAGGTATGATTAATTCATTACGAATGATCTTTGATGCTACTGATGAACCTCAGTTAATGGGAGCACTCTTTACAACTAACTTAATGATGAAAAGACTTGCAGTAGGATTTTCATTCTTTCATGCAGGTGCATTAGTAGAAAGTATGTGGTTTGCTGGTACGAAATGGAATACATTTAAACAAGTATTAGATCCAAGAAAAAAACCAGAAATATTAAAAATGGTAGAAGATCCTAAGACTTCTCTTAAAGATCATAGACATGCATTATTTCAATTACAACAACATGGTTTTGAAGATGCTGTTAGATTTGCACAAGGTGCTGGTCTTAAAATATCTGTACCTGAAGATGTAGGGTTTGATAGATTTTATTACAATTTAAGAGGTTTTGATAAGTTTCTTAAAAGACAATTAGGCATTAAAGATACAGGAACAGAAGCTCCTAAAATAGAAAAAGTATTTAGATGGTTTGATACTATTACATGGGATAGAGTTTTTACAGCAGCTAAGATGCATACATTCTTAACTGTTTTAGATAAACCTACTCTACTTGGTGTACCAAATAAAATGCGTATTGTATCTGGAGATACACAAGCAGATATATATCGTAAAGCTACACAAGCAGCGACATTTGCTAATGATGCTTTTGGTGGACAAAACTGGGAACAAATAGCGAACAGAGTTGGTAACGAAAGTTTAAAAAGATTAGCACAAACTACACTAGCTCCAGGATCTAGAGGTTATATGCAATTACTTCTATTTGCTCCTGATTGGACAATATCAAATATAAGAATTATTGCTAAGTCATTACCTTTATTTGAATCAGATCCAGCATTACGTAGAATGTATCAGTACTATTTTGCTAGAGCTGCATTAACATATGCAACAGCAGGATCAGCGTTAAACTATATATTTAGTGGACACTCACTATTAGATAACAAAGATCCAACAAGAATTGACTTAGGAGATGGACAAGTACTTACATTTTCTAAACAATTAATGGAGCCTTTCCATTGGATAACAGATCCACAATCAACTGGTCTTAAAAAGATTGGTTCTCTNCCTAGAACTACAATAGAAGTATTAACTAATAAACAATACTTAACTACTAAGTGGAGTCCNAATTTAACTAAAAAAGATGACGAGGCGATTGAAAAAGGACTTAAAATAGGTGGTCATGTGGGTATGAGATTCTTACCTATTTGGTTACAGTCTGCATCACGAAACATAGCAGAAGGATTACAAGAACAAGGACTATCCTTAGATCTTGCATCTGATACTGCTGTTGATTTTGTGTTAGGACAGCTTGGACATCCTAGATATCAAGGACCAAGATATACACAATATAAAACGAAAGGACTTATAAGAGATCCTTANAAGACATTATTTTAATATGAGTAGAATGACAGAAAATAGAGAAGAAATTCTTAAAATTCATGGTGCAATAGATCTTATAAACCAAAGAATTGATACTATAGAAAACAACCACCTGAAACATATGCAAAAAGATATTGATAGAATACAATATGTTTTAGCAGCTGTTGGATTAGGTGTTGCAGCACAAGTATTAGTCTTGGTTACAAATCTATTAACATAATGAAATATAGCTTGTTTATGATTTTATGCTCTTACGTTGCAGGAGAGTGTATGCCTCCACACGAAATGAAAATAAAATACAATGATTTGTATGATTGTATGAAAGCTGGTCATGAACAATCTATAATAAAAATGGATAAATTAGGTAGAGAACAAACTAATGAATACAAAATGTATTTTAAATTTGTTTGTTTTAACAACAAAGAACAAACAAAAGGTGAACCTACTTAAAGTTGTACCTTAATAATAGACTTATACAACATCTAATTGTATAAACAATATATGTCATCTAAATCTATATTAGTAATAAGTGACCAACACGCACCTTATCATCACATAGATACATTAGAATTTTTAGCAGCTATTAAAAAAAAGTATAAACCAGATACAGTTGTNAATATAGGTGATGAAATGGATTGGCATAGTATATCATTCCACGATTCACATCCTGGATTATACTCACCAAGTCACGAGTTAAAAGTAGCAAGAAGTTTTTTTAGAGATCTAGAGAAGTTATTCCCTAGACAATACGTCATGGATTCCAATCATGGTAGCTTAGTATTTAGAAAAGCTACTAGATATGGTTTACCTCACGAAGTTTTTAAATCATATAATCATATGTTAGGTGTGGGTAAAGGTTGGACATGGCATGAAGATTTAATCTTAAAAGCCTCTAATGGTCAAAAGATATATTTTTGTCATGGTAAATACAAAGACGTACTAAAAGTTGCTCAACAATATGGTATGTGCACCGTACAAGGGCATTACCATACGTGCTTCAAAATAGATTATTGGAGTAATCCAAATGAACTACTTTGGGGAATGCAAGTTGGGTGTTTAATTAACATGAAAAGTTTAGCTTTTGAGTATAACAAACTACAAAAGTCTAGACCAGTAATAGGAACAGGAGTTATCATTGATGGATTGCCTAAGTTAATCCCAATGGTTTTAAAAGACAATGGCAGATGGAACAGAAAAATTACCTAGAGGTATAAGAAACAAAAATCCAGGCAATATAAAGCTTGGTACTAATTGGGATGGACTGGCAGATGAACAATCTGATCCAGTTTTTTGTGTATTTAAAGAAGCTGTATGGGGCATACGTGCTCTTATGCGTATTCTTTTAACATACAGATTTACTCACAATCGTAAAAACATAGACTCTATCATCAAAAGATGGGCTCCCCCATCAGAAAATGATACAGATGCATACATTGTATTTGTTAGTAAAAAAATGGGTATTGAACCTATGGAAATAATTGATAATAGCATANAAGCATACTTGCCTTTAGTAAAAGCTATTATACAAATGGAAAATGGTATGCAGCCATATGATGATGAGCTTATTGTAGAAGGAATGTACAAAGCATGGGAAGGGCATCCAACTGGTTCTTCAGCTTAATTATGAATATTGGTTTTAAATTACATAAGTACGGCTGGGAAAAATTACACAAAAATAGTAAGTATACTCACTATCAAGGTGGGCGTACTAAAATTATGTATAAATTAAAAAAATAATATGTGGTTAAATATTGCAGCAAAGCTAGTGCCAGGCATAATAAAAACTGGTATGTCAATAGCAAAAAACAGAAGAGAGACTCGTAGATTAGAGTCTGTAGCCGAAATGAAACACGCAGAGCGTATGGCTACTGGTGAAATAGAATATCAAAAAGCAGTAATTGCTAACAACCAGCAGGGCTGGAAAGACGAGTTCGTATTGATACTTGTTTCGGCTCCTGTGATGTTATTAATCTGGAGTATATTTAGTGAAGATCCAGAAATAATGATNAAGGTTGAGAAGTTTTTTGAACAATTCAACAACATGCCCTTCTGGTATCAGGCTCTTTTTATAGGAGTAGTTAGTGCAATTTATGGTCTTAAAGGTGCAGATATCATTAAGAAAAAATGATAGAACACCGTAAGTGTGATACTTGTAAAAAAAAACTTTTACATAGATATGTAGTATTCGACAAAAACAAGTATTGTCTAAAATGTTTCTACACATCTGGTAAATCATTACCGATATTTCATGGTGAAACTAAACGAAAATACAAACGTAAGCCTACCAATTAGAAATCTGATTGCACTTGTTGCAGCAGTTGCTATAGGTGTATGGGCATATTTTGGTATAGTCGAAAGACTTAATAAATTAGAGACATCAGATACTCTCTTTCAGGCTGACCTTTTAAAAAAGGCAGAGCAAGAACCAAAGAACTTAGAAATGTATATGCTTATTGAACACCTTGCAGGACAAATAGAATCTATAGAAAAAGAAATAGAAGCATCTAGATATAATAAAGTAAACATAGACCACCTGAAAGAACAGGTAGATATGTTACAAAAAAAATTTAATGGTAACCACTAATGATAGAATCTGTAATAGCACTCTTGATGATTGTAGATCATGAAATAAAAGAACATAGAATACAACCATCAATGTCAGAATGTTTAAAAGGTAAACGTATTGCCACTCGTACTGCTGGTAATAATATAGAATATAGATGTATTGTTTCAATGGCTGAAACAGAAATATATCAAGGTCAAAAAAGTATTAAGAAATTAATATTAAAGAATGAATAAACCTAACAAAAAAAGAAACCCTTTTGCTAGACAACTTAGGCATTGGAAAAATAAAATTATTAAAAATAAAAGACATTACGATAGAAAGAAAGAGCAACAGATGTTGCACCATAGTCAAGCACTATAGTCTCTCTCTATAATCATTTCTAAATAATGAATAGCTTTTTCTATATCTTTCTTTTTACCCTTATTCTTATGACGGCATATGTACTTAATAGCATTGCCTTCGGCGAATGGTAAATTATTTTCATTNATNAAATGTGCAGGTTGGATNTTCATATTTTTATAGTGTGTGCCATCAACCTGTTTATTAAGTGAATCGTAAGTCATATCTTTAAACATATCTATATCAGTCAAAACATTAACCTATATCTACCAGGAGGATTTTTCTTACCTGGTTTTTGTTTTTTATAGTGGTCTTTTCTTATCTTATATATATCAGAATCTATAGCTTTTTGAAACTTCATAAATGCATAGTCAGGATCTAAATCAGCTAATTTACAAACTAATCTAAAATCATATGAGTTACTTGTTAGCCATGATATAGCTTGATCTCTATGATAAACATCATAACGTTCTTCACCCTTATATGATGCATCATGTACTGCTTGGGTTATTACATTAAGAAACATTCTTTGTTCAGGAGTCCTCATTTACAATTTCATATGTCATACGTTGCTCTACGACATCGGCTTCTTGCCAGTTTAATGTTTTTGGATTGATAGCTTTTAATATCTTCAATGCTTCTTCATCAGATTCAGCACTCACAATAACTTCTGTATAAGCAGGTAGCAATACCCATTTCTTAAACTTATAAATCATATATTATTTTTACGTCTACTAGCTTCTAATGTCCTAAATAAATCTATAATTAAACCTTCTTTATCTCTTTTATTATCTAATGTACTAGCCTCTACTTCAGCAGTAAACAATTCATCAATAGCTTGTTTATATGTATCACTAGCATAATAAGTTTGTTCTTTTGCAGAAATACTTTTATCTTCTTTGTTACCTGTTATATGCAAAGCCTTTTTACGTTTAAGTAATCTATCTAAATACTTAACATTAGCATTAGCTTTAGCAGAAATCTCATCAGTATCTGCCAGATACTTTAAGGATTCTTCCAATCGCTTCTCTGTAATCACTCTTATCCTCCTTTAAATATAATTTATATAATTTCAACACCAAATCATCATTGTTATAAGTGTTAATGCCCATCATTTCCAGCTCTAATTTGAACAAATGCATCCAAATAATTCTCCTGTTCCNTCTTTCATTACATGAGCATTGATTGGATAATCATAATAAGTTGTTAAATGTAATCTTAGTATGTCACACAAATCAAAACAATNTACTTCACCAAGTANTTCTACACCTTTAATCATTTCTTTTGTAACTGATACTAGACTATAAAGTCCATCATTTAATAAAATTAAGTCCATAAAAACTTTCTGCTACTGGGTAGGTTTTTAAGATGTATCAAAAGCTCAGGGAGCTTCCCACCCAGCAGCGATCATTAACTTTCGAGGGAGATAATGATTCGGTTAAAATGGAGCTTCGTCTCCATCATATTGAGCATTAAGTATCTTACGCACATAACTATCAATCTTGTCAAAGTCTACGTCATTGCCTGATTGTATAGCAGCTGATAATAAATTACTCATAGTCAATCTGTATTTTTCTTTCCATTGTGCAGCAGGATCTTTACCTGTAGCACTAGGTGTCGAACCATTAGGCACAGCAACTTCACCACTTAACAATTCTATTGCATTAGCAGTTTGGTATTGTTTACCTGTTTTACTGGTTCTTACTGGCTGAGCTGCAATCTTTAATCTTGCACCTTTCTGCCAACGTGAAGCACCCATAGCTTCACCATAGATGGTCATATCTGTACCATCATCTTTAGTAACGTATACTGTTACGCCACCATCGTCTTTCTCAAAAGCTCTTTTAAATGAGCATTCAAAGGTTTCAGTTTCCATTATCTGTCTCCTATTTATTTGTTTTATTATTTTACCTAATCGTTGCATACCTCTATATAGGTTATTTTAACGATTTTGTCCAAAGATCTTTTGCAAATTCTTCAGATCCAGGACTACCCTTCCATCTGAAGTTGTCGCATACCAAAGGAAATATGCGAACAACATCTTCTTTTGTTTTACATATATCCAATACATATTCGATATGTTTCATAGCATTGATTAGAACCTGTAATTCATCACGTTCTACCATATCAACAACATACTGATCTTTTGGTGAACAATATAATAACATTGTTTCTTTGCCAAATAGATCTCTGTACAAACATTGTTGACGTACATCAGCAGGTTTAGGATACCATTTAGGATCTACATGACCTGCTTTTAATCGTCTAATATATGCTGTAGCTTTAGTATCTACAATGACATCTTTGAACTCAAAATCAGTTTTACCAATAACATCATATTTCAAACCATATTTATCACCTGGTACTTGTAACTCATTTTGAAATGATACTACATCACCAAATTCTCTAAGGTTTTCTACAAACTTATTGGCAATAATACCAGACCATTCATACTCTGCATCAGCATGATCTGTTGGTAACAAATCATCCATCTCATCCCTACTATGTTGTATGTATTGGGATTCTTGCATAATTTGTGATAGTATCTTGGTCTTTGATTTGTTTCGATAATGCATGATCAGCAGCATCCTCAGCTGCTAAACCCATTACCATTCTTGCATTTGGTTCTGACTCAAAATCAAATAGNTCATTGATAATCCAGAAAGCTGGACTATCTAAAAACGTATTAGTCTTGGAGGCAGAATGTCTATATTCAATTTTCATAATTATCTCCTCATGGTTATTAATGTTCAAAAATATATAAGTGCTACCTATAACATACCAATAGATGTGTTAAAAGGTAAATCGACAATAAAAGACAAACAACACTATAATTTGTATAACTTATCAATTATATTGTCCTGGCTATTGCACCCTACGAAAGCGTACGGTTGCAAGAGCCTTATAGCTCGTCATCATTGTTGTAATAAAAATCGTGTATTTAGATTATACAAAATGTATAATACTAACTATAAATTTAGATCTTTTGTTGATAAAGCAAAAGACAAGTATACAAATACATATGCGTAAAATAGAAAAACCTGAACTTATTTCTACAATTAGAGACAAGAAAAAAGTTTGGTTAAACATTAGAGAATCTCGTCTAATGTATATGTTTCATCGTAAACTAATATCTATTGAAGAATACGAAGCTGGATCTAGATACAGACTTATGTGTGAACTTATGGGAGGCAGTACCGGAGACTATCTAAAAGATAAAGTTGATGGATCCAGTACTGACTTTATCACATCATCTTTAGGAGCTGCTATGGCAGTCAGAGATTGTGATGAAGAAATAGGTAAACACAACTCTGAAGTTATGAAGTTATTCTGTTGGTTCAACTATGGAATAATTGAAATAGCTAGTATTCTTGGATTGACAGAACGTAAAGCATCTAATAGAACACATGAAGGTTTAGCTAGATTGGCAATATATTATGGGTACACGAAAGTGCGAAACACTATCAGAGGTCAAGGAACTAAGAATAAAAAACAAAAAGTATCTCAAATGGGTAGCAAGTAATCCTTGCATAATTTGTCATCAATACGGTTCTAACGCACATCATATACAATATGCTATGCATAGAGGNATAGGTCAAAAGGTTGGAGATCAATATACTTTACCATTGTGTGTCAAACATCACCATCAATTACACAACTGTGGTATGTCTGAAAGACAATTTTGGGAAAAAATAGACATAGATCCTATACCATTATGTGGTATATTTTATAAACATTACCACGAAATGTGGACAAATAAGGCTTTTTTTTATGATGATACTATGCTATGGGTCAATGTTTATAACAAACTTGTACCTAAGATTAAAAAAAACATTGATTTTCTATTGCAACCCAAATAATTATTATAGTTATCCTCGCCAGAGGTATGTAAAATTATGAGCAAAATTATAAAGTTTCCAAAACGTACAAAGGCTTATTCTGATAAGTTTCTCAGGAATGTAAAGCCTGATGTAATTGGTGACTTCATAAAAGAAGCTAATCCTCATTTTACAATTAAAGCTGCTGACGCAATGGCATTAGCCATAATATATAGCACGTATTTACAATTAGTATTTGAAGAAGAAGGTGAAATGTTAGTGCCTTTGGATGACATAGAACAATATATATGGGCAGCCAATGACAAAAAAACGTTACACTAAAAAAAAGAAATCAGTACAAGATAAAGAATCTACNGACATACCNTTTACAAAAGTACGAGTTGAATGGGTAGACTGTGTTAGTGATAGTGCTTGGGCATCTGAAAAAGAATTTAAAAATATGAAACTAGCTAACCCTGTTAATGAAGGGTGGATCTTCTCTAAAGATCGTAAATCAATAAAATTATTTGCAGCTTATGATAAAGAAGATGATGGTACAATAACCTTTGGTGATCGTACTATGATACCAAAATCTTGGATAGTTAAAATTACAGAAATTTAGCCACCCACCAAGTCTCCCTGATGGGTGTATCTATACGTATACTATAGAATTTTATTAAGTACCTTTCTCCATATACTGCTGTATAATAGCTTCAGCACCTGGATCTTCATTAGGATAGTTTAAAGTTTCTAATCTTTGTTTAGATAATTTAAGTTCAGCTTTAACATGATCTTTAGCATGCTCTAATACTTTAACTAACTCTGGATAGTTACCATAAAATATACCATAGATAGACAAATCATTTATCGCTGCTGTCACTCTGTTTAGACCCTTTATTCTTTTTTCTATCCTTAGTATCTCGCTGTCTGTTTTCACTATTCCATCCTCCTTCGTCTATACGTTTTTGTTCAAGTTGATCTTCTTTATCTTTCAATAAACGTTTTAGTTTATCTATTTCTAATTGCTTTGTAGCAACTAAAGCTCTTAACGCATTTTCATTACTCATGTTTCTCCTTTGCATGTTCTAAAAACATTTTACATCTTTGTATATCATCACGATATTCTTTAGCCCATTCTATCATTAACAATGAATGTTTATCTTTCATAAAC
>FUFK010066566.1_pt1 | contig 11356 bp, 10 predicted proteins | sample 1021851 | NCBI WGS metagenome assembly FUFK01 (sample SAMEA51879418, study PRJEB19060) | metagenome
TCCGTGGCGGTGTCGCCTACTTCTAGCTGGACGCCTGTTACATTAAAAGTGTGGCTTGTAGCTGTGCCAAACTTAGTTGAAGTGCTAGAAACATAAGTGCTTTGATTGTTACTTCTTGTATCCCAATTATTTAAAGTAGCAGAGCCACCTGTGTAATTACTGCCGCCACCTAAAAATAAATCAAGACTTAAACCTAAACCATTATCATTATTAAAACCAGCCGCTGTATCTCCATCATAGGTTAATGTTACATACTGCCAAGTATTAGCAGAATTAATTGTAAATTTTTGCACATTAGATTTTTGTGAATCATGGTTTACAAAAGCAAGACCAAAGGTATCTGCATAAGAACACTTGACCCAAAACTGAACAGTCAATTTTTTTGCAGAACTAGTACCATGCTCAAACTGCATACAATCTTGAGACTCTAAAGAAGAAAGCCTTAAATGAGTTACATCTGCTGCTGTGCCATATGTATCAGATGAAGTACAAGCTACATCTAAACTTTTATCAAAACCAGAACCAGAAGGAGCATCGGCTGCTTGAGAAAGAGTATATGTTCCAGAATTTGAACATACAATAGCGCAACGGTCTGGACCGCCATAACCACTTCCTGTTATGCCTGTAACTGTGCCTCTTTGACTAACTTGCATCGCTCCATTTATTGTAAGGTTTCTGTCACTCAGCGCACCACTACTACCACCAACCGTATCGAGCCTAGCTGATACTGATGATAGGTCTGCTATGTCTCTAGCTCTGCTCATTGCTTACTCCTTACNNTGGCTTAGTAGGCCAAGTNACATNNTCTAATCCAGTGACACCATCTTGCGCTGGTACATCTCTTAATGCCTGACGATAGGTTGTCCATGCTGATGACATGGTTACGTCTGAATTAGCCATCCAATCTGTCTCAGCCAAGCGTCTGTCACGCTCTGCTCGAAGTAGCCTCATTGGTTCTGCATTGACTAGCTCTGTTTTCTTAGCTGATGCTTGCGCCCATGTAACTCCAAAGTCACTGGGGTTGTCGCTTTCTATTGCAGAGCCATTGTCATCTGAGCCTGTTATCTTTCGGAACATCTCGTTGAACTCGTCTTCTGTTGTTGGTTCACCACGAAGAACCCACTCCGTAATGCCCAACTCATTTAGTGCTGTTGCTATTGTTGTCATTTTCCTATCCTATACGCTTCCTATTCTATAGCCTTCGGCTCTTGAGTTTGCTACACCAGTTTCAATATCTCTATCAGCACCATGATTATGAAATATATGGTATGTAAGTGCATCTCCGCTTGATAAAGAAACCAAACCCGAAACAGTATTGCTTTGGCTTCCTGTTGTTCCAGAGGTGTTAGAGTTTTCTTCGCCCACTAGCTTTTGAGTACCATTAACTTTTATGTAGTTTACTATTCTGGCTGGCGCAGAGTTTTTTAACCTAAGGGTAAAGCTTAACCAATAAAGACCAGCAGTTGCTGCTGTAATAACAACCCTATTATTTGACAAATCCACAATACTGTTTGGATCTATGTTTGATGCTTGAAATGCAATTTGACCTTCAGCACCATTGGTTAAAGTTTGTGTAGAAGTAGGATGCATTTGAAAGGCTACAGCTTTAGGTAAAATAAACCCATTGCTATCTATAGTCATCGCAGAAGTACCAGCAGTATTCTGTATTGCATCTACTTTTAATACTGAACTCATTGGGCTATCTCCTAAGTAGCTTGTGGTGGGGCAACCCACTCAAACATAATTTGTGTATCGAAGTCTGAAGCACCGCTAGCTTTAACTGTGACGTTATTACTTGCTGCAACTCTTATGCGTACTTTATCGTTAGCGTGATTAAAATTGTAATATCTAATTCTATGAATCAAACTATAAGTAGTATCACTATTAGAGAAAGGTACGTTATCATAAATATCCCCAGAAATAACAGTTCCTCCGTTCATAGTAAATTCTAAATCTGTTCCAAACCATCTTGCGCTTGGAGAGCTAGAACGAAAGATATGTAAATCTGCTGTAATTCTATAAAGACCAAGTTTAGTTGGTGTAAAATAACCACTACTTTCATTGACTGTAGAACCAATAGGTTTAAAACCGTGTGTGTTTTGAGTTGTGAATTTTGTCCAACCAGTTAGTGTTGAATATGATGATGAAGTAATAGTAGTTTGTGAAGTTAATCCAAATATTGTAATGTTATTATTATTTGGAAAATCAACTGTTGAACCTGTTGCTGGCTGGAGAGTATCGACTTTGAGTATGCTCATTGTGCTATCTCCTGAAGTGTAATTGAAGATAAGTTAGAAGTAGAGCCATCGTTGTAATTATTTATATAAGCAGTGCCAGCAGATACTGCCCAATATACGGTATAAGTCGTAGCACTTGTTGTAGATGGAGAATCTAAATGCTCATAAACGTTAGTATATACACCATAACTAGGCTCATCACCTGCTGATTTATATCCAGCCGTTGTTGTTAAAGTTGCTACACTACTTGAAGCTTTATATAAATGTATCTTTATGTGGTTTGCATCACCAGTCATATACATACCATTCATTATAACGTGAGCCAATATTTTACTGCTTGTAGATGTTGGCGTTATTGTAGCTGTTAAACCAGTAGCAGCAAAAGACGTGGATGCGGAACTTGCATAGGTTCTGTACTCAGTTCTAACTGTTTGAATGGTATGGCCAGCCGCATAAAGTGTATTCCCACTACCGACAAGAAGTTTATTTGCATTAGCCCCACTCGTTGGAGCTTGCAGTGTTTGTACCGTTAGTGTTCCCATCTATATCACCGTTAAGTTGCCATCGACTGTAAGCGTTACTCCAGATGCCACAGTAAGCGGCCCTGTGCATGAGGCATTTTCTGCTGAAGCAATGGTTGTGTCTGAGTTAAGTATCTGCTCGTTAATACGAAAGATGTCACCAGCCCTAGAGCCAACCGTTCCGTTATCACCCTTAAACATACCACCGCCAGATACGTTAGCTACCTCAAAGGTAGAGTAAGCAATTACAGAAAGAATATCACCAGCCGAAGCTCCAACTGTTAAGACTACATCGCTACCGTTTCCAGCCGTATAGTCTGTTCCATTTACCAGCAATATTCCATTAAGATGGACGTCTAAGAACTGTGGAGTATAGCCCCCAGTTGGGAAGGTTGTTTGCCCAGCCGTAGCTGTTATCAAATCCCTTGTCTGTGTAGCTTGGGGTAAAGGTGCATTGCCTACATATCCAGCCATTATTCAGCCTCCAATGCTTCTACTCGTGTTATGAGATCAGCTATCTGTGTTGCTTGGGTTGTGTTTTGGGTTTCGAGTGTTGTTACTTTTGCAGATAATTGTTGAATAGCCTTAACCAAAACAGGTATTAATGCTGCCTCTGCAACTTCTTGAGAACCGTCAGATCTTTCATCCCAAAACTTAAAACCATCTTTAATACCACTTTCTGCATCAATAGCTGTTTTTACTTCTTGTGCTATAAAACCATGTTGCGTTTGATCTGATTTATATACTTCAGTAGAGCCTTCTTCATAAGCACGAAAAGTATCTGGAAGATCGCCTTTGTTTCTAAAGTTAAATGTTCTTGGTCTAAGTGCATTTACAAAAGATAGACCAACAGTACTGTCAGCAATATCTTTTTTAGTTCTTTCATCTGATACTGTTGCCCATGTTGTAAAACCGTGGTTCAGTCTTGCATCACTAGTACTTCTTCCAACAGTTGTGTAACCACCATCTGCGGATATGTCATATCCAAAACCATTTGCATCTGCGCTGCCAGCGGCTGTAGTTCTAGTATAAGAACCTACAAGTGTATTCTGACCACCAGTTGTTAAGGCTGTTACATATACACCTGAGTTATATCCTATAAGAACATTATGACTTCCAGTTGTTACACTAGTTCCTGTGCTTGATCCGACATAAGTACTCTGGTTTGCTGTTGTAATATTTCTTCCTGCATCATGTCCAAAACAAGTATTATCAGCACCTGTATCAGCCGTACTTAAAGCCTGTGAACCAACAGCAGTGTTATTGTTACCTGTTGTAATAGCAGTTCCTGCTAGTTCTCCCATAAGAACATTACCAANAGATGTTGTNGCNGCNNNNCCNGCNNNATANCCAACAGCAGTTANTGNTCCTGTTGTTAACGCATCACCTGCTAAGCTACCTACAATAGTACTTTGTGTACCTGTGGTAATTGCTCCACCTGCATCATAACCAATAGCCACATTGTAAATATCAGTTGCAGATGTAGTATTTTGAGTACCTAAAGCATTAAAACCTAAAGCAGTAGACCTAGAACCTTGAGTTTCTGTTTGTAAAGCTCCGTAACCTAAAGCAGTATTTCTTTGACCTGTTGTAACAGCAGTCGCTGCATTAGATCCAATCGATGTATTGTATGAACTTGTAGTAATTGCATCTCCAGAGTTGTATCCAACAGCAGTATTGTGGTCACCAGTGCTGATTGAAGTTCCAGCATTTTTACCAATAGCAACATTGTTATTACCACCAGANGCNATAGATGCNNCNGCACCTTCACCTANNTGNACNTTNTCTGTNCCTANTGTTGCCGTNAGNATAGANCCGTTGGAGTCAATCCTGACACGCTCNGTNGGGCTNGCNCCATCANNACCATCNTTNGTNCNAAAAATCAAATCTGCTTTTTCATCGTCAGCCGTACCGTCATGGCTTGCTTGTATCTCAGCTAATGTACTTTCTTCACCGCCAGACTGTTGACCTTTGAAGATAACTTTACCTTCACGCCCACCATCTGTATCTTCATGGGTGTTATTAATAATAGTTACTTCTGGCGTAGTATCTGTAGCCGTAACGTCTTGAGCATTAGCTACAGTTGTACTTAAACTAACAGAACGTGCGCCTATATATCCAGCCATTAGGTTTGCTCCAATACACTTAGAATTGCATCTGCACTTGCCGCAGTGTCTGATGTTACAGTTATTGAATCAGAAGACTCTAGGATAATTTTACCATCCAATACTGACAAAGCAGAAGATGCTGGTATAGGAGCGTCCTTTATTACATGAACACCAGCAGCTTTAACCGTAACCTTAATTTGACTAGCAGTTGTATTAGCTATTGATAAACCAATAGTTACTGTAGTCGTTGCAAGTGGGGTAATGTAAGTAGTGGTTTCGTTAGTACCCACCGAACTGCTTGTAAAGTTTTTGAATGTATTAGCCATTTTGAGTTACCTCTATGCTACGTCATCAAGTAATGCAGCCACTATGCAAGTAACTGTNCNTGNGCTAGATATNGCGTGTACTTCAGCTACTGTTGTGTTTGGAATTTGAATAGATAAAGCCTGTCCAGCACCTACATAAAGCGCATCGCCAGCAGAAGATGAAGCTGTTCCACCATCTATTACAATGTAAACAGCATTAGATGAGTCAGTATTCTTTACATATAAGAACTTAACTTTNTCTGCTGTNTGTATTGCNNNTGGTGCAGTGTCATCATCNACCGCTGCATAATCTATAAAATTACCAGCCATTAAATCTGTACTTGCGTTAGATACGCTAGTCAGTTTGTAGTACCATTTATCATTTGCGTCCGCTGGGCTAATAGTGGTTGTAGTAGAAATAGTTTGCGCTATCTCATCTGGTAACACTGTAACCTGTGAAACGACTGTTGCGTCATCTGCCATTTTTNTCTCCTATCCTAAAGCAATGGCTAAAGCTAATGCGTTATCTGCAACCACAGATACATCACTAGCAACTCCAGCAACTGTAGTAACATCAGCTGAAATTCCAGCCACCGTATTTACATTTGCTATATTCGAACCTACTAAATTTATATTTGTTTCATTAGTTGCTGCTGCTGTAACACTACTAGCAATCCCAGCAACNGTTGTTACNTTTGAAGCTATTCCAGCNACAGTTGTAACATTAGAACTTATTCCAGCTACGGTTGTAATATTTGCCGCTATGCCAGCAGCAGTAACAACATTTGCTTTAACAGCATTTAATCCTGATATAGCATCAGTAGATACTGTACCATCCTCGATGTCAGCTAATGATGTAATATCTGCTGTAATTGCTGCAAGAGTACCAACATCTGCAATCTTCGGGCCAGCTTCTGGAACACCAGTGGTTGCATTAAAGCCAAGGACTGTACCTTTACGAGCAGCAAGCAATGGCATCTGGGTGTCAACCTGACTATCATAATCAATTAGTTTTAATGATCGATCAACTTGGTCTTTAAGGTCAGCTGTAATAGCAATAAGTCTATCAAGCTCTGTATTTAAAGAAGCAATATTAAATGGCCCTGATGACGGAAAGTCTGTTGTGCGATCTAAATCTATAGAACGTGTAATAACAACTGTAGAACCGCCTGTGGCTCCTGTTACAGATATTGTAACAGTGCCAGTAGAGCCATCACCACCGCTTACAGTGTAATGAGTTGTTATTGTTTTAAGAGTGCCATCAACATAAACATTAAGATCAGCATTATCAAAAAACTCAAAAGGCACAGCAAAAGATGTCTGAGTAGCACCCTGACCGACCGTATACGAAACACGTGGGTCGTTATCTGATAGATTAATTGTCATACTTTACCTCTTTTTTTATGGAAATAGCAGTGAACAGAAAAAGTGGCAACGCACAAAAAGTTAATATCTGCCGTATCCAGCAAATCCNTCTTCACTTTCTGGAAANTCAAANGNNTGTTTNNNNGTATTAACTANNTATCTTATNAAAAATAATCTCATGCCTGGAATCATATTGATTGCATCTTCAATAGANCCNTCTTNACCNTCAACTAAACCAGCAGCAGCATTATAATAATCTTGCATTACTGATGGGCCAGCACCAGCAAACTGGTTCATTGAATTCCATATCCCTTGTTCTTCTGGAAACTTTGGTCTTACATATCCATCAAGATAATTTCTACCAGTCATTGCCATCGATGAAGATATACTAGTGTAAAACATATCAGTATATAAAGCAGCCAAACCTGACTGATCAAAAGATCTAATCATTTTATCTGTAAAGGGCATGTTTTCCCAAACTCTTCGAGAACCACTTGATAGCTGTGATTTTATTTCAAGCACTCCGTAACCTATACCCATCATCCAAATAGCACCAAATAATGGAGATCTCATTTGTCCAGTAGTATATGCCGCTGTTGTTTTGTTTACCGCTGCTAATGCAAAAGAATAAAACTGAAATGGCAAAGACAGCAAAGCACTTTCAGTTCGCGCATAACCTTTATATTTAGCATCCTCTTTCATGCCAAACTTTCTAGCNATACGCATTGGAATAAGAGCAACACCATCTGCCATTCGAGGACGATCAGCTGGTGTGGCATTCATAATAGTATTTAATATGCCAGAAGACATNGCTCTCTGAAACTTTTCTTTTANANCTTCGTCTGTCCANTCATCTGTGTTTGCATAGATAAGNCCAGCATCAGATCTTTCCCATGCTGAACCTTTATTAGCTGCTAACTTTTTAGCATCTGCTTTTGTAATTCCATANCTTCGAAGATAAACAGACATCCACTCATCAGCTTCACCAGAAACTTCTTTGATAGCAAATTCAATCAACTGATCTTGTCTTAAAATACCATCTAGTGTTTTTAGAAATCTGGTAACTGGTGTCAAACCATTAAGAATATAGAAAGCTTCTTTACCTTTTTCCCAAAGATCATGCACTTGAGGATTAGTAAGCATTTCATCGCTATATCTAATAGCAGAACTAAACACTGCACCCTCAAGACCTTCGCCTACTTTTGGAACTTCTTTGGCTGATAGCCTTACTTTATCATCATTATATCTAGCAATCATTGTACGCATAACACGTTTAACGCCATGCTCTGCCATTAATCGCCCAAACTCTGTAAGTGATGTAAGNCCAACAGAACCCATGTAATTAAATGTAGCAAAATCTTTTAAACGTCTTGCTAGTTTAGCATCCCATCTTGCTGGGTTTCTAAGTGGTGCATTCATAACTCGATCATATGCTGTTCGAATATTAGAAAGAGTTTCATACACTCTTTCTTCTTTCATGCCAGCTTTCCACATTTCATCCATNTGTCTGTCAAGAAGTGTCTCAATNTCNTCACCACCAAACTTNTTAGCAAAAGCATATCGTGGTGCTACTTTTTGATTGTATGCCATAAATGCAGTAAAAGGGTTCATCTCAATAAAATCCATTACGAGATGATTAGGTATATCTAACCTTCTGTGCATAAAATGTTTTGACTTACCATATCCAAAGAAAGCATTTTCAAAATCATTATCTGCACCTTCAGATATAATTTTATCTACAGTATGCTTTACTCTTTCTCTTACTTTAACTGGATCGGAACTTAACTTTTGAACTTGTAAAGGATTTCTAGGNTCAAATACTTTTATACTTGGNTTNTCNGNAAACCATTTNAATAATATATCTTCAAATTCTTTTCTTCTTTTTTTGATAACTTCAGTTAGAAAAAATCTAGGATGAAACACAGTTTCTTCAGCTGGTAATACCTTACGACCCTCAAGATCTTTTAGCATATCTTGTACATGAGCTACTTCGCCTTTGTACTTTTTGATACGCTCCATAACTATCTTGCGATACCAATGATCTTTTCTACCTTTCCATTCATCAATAATCTTTTGATTGTAAGCAACTCGTTTATTCCAGAACTCTAAGTTATTTCTATAAAATTGCACGCTACCAATAAGATTTGTTTCTCTTAATCTTTTTTCCCATCGATTAGCAAAATCATTTATCTTATTAAATATTTCTTCTTGCGCTTGGTTTATTGGCTTTGCTCCAGAAACACGCAGTCTGTTAACATTAGAAAGAAACTCCATCATGTTTCTTTGTTTGTTTACTGAATAATCAAGAAATGTAACTGTCCCTGTTTTGTCTTGTTGTATAAAAACTTTTTGCATATCAGTATAAAACTGGTGCATTTCAGCTTGATACTTAGCTTGCTCTTGATGAACACTTATGCCAACAGTTTCACCTTTTTGATGTGCTATTAATACCTGACCAGCATCACCCTCAATATTATAATGAAATTGTTTGACAGGCACAGGAATATCTTTTGCTTGCATGTTTCTTTTAAAACCAGAAGTAGCAAACTTAAAAGCATAACTATTAGTAAACCAGTTGCCAGCTATAGTAGGGTCGCCCTTTACTTCTGGAGCAACAAAGTCAGCAGTCTCACCAAACTCACTTAGCTTTCTTGTTGGNTCAAAAGTTTCATCAACAAGTATNCCAGCNTCTTCTTNNATCTTNGGNGCAAGCTCTGCTTCAAGCTCTTCTGTTTCTTTTATAAATTGATTTGTTATTTTGCTTGAACCTCTTGTGGTGGCAAAGCCAACAATACCCCCAAGTGCAAATCCAGCCACACCCGATAAGCCAATGTTTACGGCAGATGATTTAACATCTCGTTGAACAGGATCAGATGCTGCAAGGGCAGCTTCTTCAGCTGCGCTTAAAATCATATTGTATTTACCCACTTGGACAGCTGCGTTGATAGCACCTCTACCAACAGCGACTGGCAAAGAAATAAGATTAATAGGATCAAAGATAGAGGCAAAAGCTAATTGACCAATAGTAGCTTGACCCAAGACTTCATGATCTTTTTTAGTTTGATCAATCTTATTTATCAAAAAATCCAAATGATCTTTGTTTTGAGCAAGAACAAGATTGCTACTATATCTATGATACGAAGGATCAAGATCAAAGATAGCTTGAGCAACATCAAAATCAGGATCAGCTTCTAGTAGAGGATCAAATGGATTCATAGGCATATAGCCTCTAAACCTTCCAATAGAAGCTCCAACAACTTCTGACATTGTTCTTTCTACTGGAAGTTCTATTAAATCTCTACCACCAGTAATTGTTGGGTAAATGTTGCTTACGTCTATTAGACCCATGTTTAGTTACCAAATCCAAGTTTAGTGCTGCCAGATATTGCTTCCATTACAGTATTAACATTTTTCTTTTCTCTTCTTATCTCTTCAAGTGTTTTCATATTTTGGTTTGCAGATGTCATTGTTGGACTTACATAATCTTTTATTTCGTCTGATAATCTAAAGCCCATTGGTTTGTCATCTAACATTAATGGAATAAGTTCATTTAACCCATCCATTGTTGAAACAACTCTCATAACTTGGAATACCTGATCGGCTGGCCTTACAACATTTGGAAACATAGGAACAAGAACAACACCTTGTAAGTTTTCCTGATCTGTCATTTTATCTGTTGGTCTTTTCCTTCTGCGTCTACCTTCAACATCTGTTGCATCAGTAGGTTCTGTTGGATCTATTTCAAAACCCTCATGTATATTTGCTAAAGTATATCCATTCTTAACAAGTTCATTATTAATTTGTTCTAAAGCGTATCGTTCTAAATCAGGATCATTGTTGAATATAACACTAAGCGCATGTCTTGATTTACCTTTTGCACCTATGGGTCTAGCTGGATCAACAACGTATTTTGCATCTTGATAACGCTCATCGAAGTAACCTTGGATTTGTTTTTCAATAATCTCTTTTGGTATCATTAATCCAGCTAACTGATTTGCTATAGCACCAAGCTCATTATTAACAACATAGTCAGCTTCATCACCAAGTATATTAGAAACATATTCATCTGGAGGTATACTTTTACCTTCTTCAGAACTTATAAAAACAGCACTTTTATAATCAGCAACTTGTTTTGCACTAGCGTTTCTAGCTTCCATATTAATGCTATTAAATGCTTCAGTCATATTTTTATACAAACCAAATTGATTGCCAAGNAATGCAGCATCGATTACATTTCTTGTTACATCTTTTAGTTGGCCTTTTAGAAAATTTCTTTTAGTTCCATCTTTATATTCAAACTTAGCTAACCTTTGATAAAGCTGTAATAAGTTTTCAACGCTTGCAGTTGGTCTGCCAGCAGCCAAAGAATCAAACTGATTTTCTATTTCTGTTGCTACTGAAAATTGAAGAATACCTATTGCACCATCTGTCCAAGTTGATTTGTCAGACAAATCAAAACCAATTCTATCTAACTCTTCTTGAGCAAAGTCTTTTGCTTTTTGTGAGGTGTAATCAACTTTGCCATTTAAAAAATCCATTCTGTATTGCTGTTTATCAGATTCAACTTTTGCTTCAGCTTCTTGCATTCTTCTTACAGCAGCCATTTGTTCTAAGTTTCTACCAATAGCCTCTCGCTCACTTTCATTCATTCCTTCTGTAGCATTTAAAGCAGCATTCTTTTGTTCCTTAGATAGCTGTGCAAATCCATCTTCAGATAGGTCAACACCATTCTTTATAAACTGTGCCATAACAGTTAATTGATTTGAATTAAGATTTGCACCAAATGTTTTTAAAGAATTAATAGATGAGGATAAATTAAG
>FUFK010042058.1_pt1 | contig 11354 bp, 19 predicted proteins | sample 1021851 | NCBI WGS metagenome assembly FUFK01 (sample SAMEA51879418, study PRJEB19060) | metagenome
GAAATTTTAGTAAAGGGCTAAAACATGAAAACTATCACCGAAAACTCAACTAAGCTGTCCAAGTATTTGTTCGAAGACAGTAAGGCTGTGGACATGGGTTCTGACAAGATTACGATTGGTGACCCATCATCACCTGATTTCTACATTGCCGATCTCAACTCTGGCAATGCCACTTTGACCGAGAGCGTGACGGATGCTCCAGAAAATTGGTCTGGGAACCGCTACACTTACGATCCTGCAGCAGACCCTAAGTGGGTTGCAAATCCTGATTGGGTTGATCCAGACGCTTGATTTAAATTTTACACAGGGAGAGACGATAATGCTGAGTGAGCGCCATTTGGCTGGTACTGGTTATGGACACATGGGTTTACAGTTATGTGCCGGGCACCTACCAGTTGGCGGGTTATCGGCTCTGCGTTTACAAAAAATATCACCAGGAGTCTGAAGAGCGCTTCAGATATCACATTCCGTATGTTCACTGGCAGCGCTGCCCACCGTATGTCTACCGGGAGGCGGCAGAGTGATCGATCCGCTTACAGCTGCCAGCCTGGCTACAACCGCTTTCACAGGGGTCAAAAAATTTATAGAAGCGGGGAAGTCCGTAGAGGACACCATGATGGTTGTGGCCCGGTGGCAGGGGCATGTGAGCGATTTCGCCTGGAGTGTGAAGCGCGAAAACAAAAAAAGCCTCAACCCTTTTAAATCTGTGACTTTTAGTGAGTCCGCTTCTGGAGAAGCCGCCAAAATTTTTGCATGTCGAAAAAAGTTGGAGGCTCAACGCAAGGAAGTGCTCCAGTACATTAACCTAGCATATGGAAAAGAGGGTCTCGCAGAGTATCGGGAGTTAGTCGAAGAGGTAAAGCAAAGGCGGCGCGCAGAGGTGTATGCCGCAGCAGAACGCGCAGATGCAATCAAAAAGACGATTGCTATCTTCTTACTTATGGGTGTTGCAGTGTACTTGATTGGGTTTATCATAAGCTCAGTCAGATAGTGGAGGATAGATCATGCAGGGAGTGATCATTGAATTTACGCCTGGAGAGCAGAAAGTGATCGACAGATCTATAGCTGTTGCCAAAGGCGCNAAAACNAAAGCGCAAGTATTNTTTGGGTTTGCNTGGGACGTAAGTGACGCAACAAGCCAGTTGTTNAATACGCTGATGGGCGGCATGCCAGGGCAAACCTTAGCTGCTAGAGCAGGCCGCAATAAGCATCGCCCACTGTGGAACGCGCTGCGCAAGTTACTGAATCTACTCTTCAGCCCCCGTACCAAAATGCATTGTGAACGCGCTATACAGAGAGATCTGGAGCGATCGAAAGCAATACTATCTATCAGAAAGCCTTACTACCGGGTGTGACATAGCGCCTTTTATTAACTAGGGAGATAAAAATGCGTGCGATATTTTGTTTGTTGTTACTTGTTGCAATGCCTCTTGGGGCCAATCCGATTGTTGTATACCCAGATGGATCTCAATACACACTTAAGGATGGAGAGCGTATTTACATACAGTCTGGACACCAGGAAGTATTCGCTCGGGCTGACTTCACAAACGGTAATGTGTATTTCACGAAGAAGGAAAGCTTGGATACTCTTGACCCAAGCGCGAGCCCTACTGATGGCTTAGAGCCGGGTAGTCCTGAGTGGTGTGAGGCTTATGCGCCTTTGCTCTACAGCACTGGCTACTCTTTTGACGATCAAATTTATTTGAGGGCTTGCACGGGTGGATGAGCCAACTAAACAAATTCTAGATACCTTTTCGGTGGCAACGATGGTTGGGACTATCGCAGGGCTTCTGCCGGCTATTGCTGCAATTCTAACGATTTTGTGGACAGCAATCAGAATCTGGGAGACAGACACCGTCCAAGATCTGTTCACAAAAAGACGCAAGCGCGATAAGAAAGGGCGTTTCGTCAAGGAGGATGACTGATGCTCCAAGCATTGATCGGCCCGGTCACAAGCATCCTAGATAAGTTCATACCTGATGCAGATGAGAAGGCAAAGCTCGCCCACGAAATTGCCACCATGTCAGAGAGACATGCCCAGGAAATAGCACTTCAGCAAATTGAGGTATTGAAGCTAGATGCGAAAGGCAACTGGTTTCAATCGAGTTGGCGCCCGTTGGCCGGATACACGACTGTTCTGGGGCTAATGGTCAACTTTTTGATTTCTCCCATCGCCGCAGGATTTGGGGTTGATATACCTCAAGCGGATGCCGGCGTGATGATGCCGCTTCTCCTTGGCATGCTCGGTCTGGGTGGCGCTCGTTCATGGGAACGTGTGAAGGGCGTCGGGAAATGAAATGCTACGCATGTCAGGGCGAGCTGATATGGGGCGGAGATCACGACATCGACGAAGAAGACGAAGAACACGCGATAGTCACTAATTTATCGTGCCCTACCTGCAACGCTTTTGTTGTGGTTTATTGGGGCAGCAAAGAAAAAGAAGATGTCGCCTGAGACACTAGACCGGTGGAGACTTATTCCTCGCCTGGTCATGGTTTGTGTGCTGCTGTTCACCTACCGGGTCGTGGAGTGGTATATGGGCCTGGAGACCCCGACTACACAACAAACCTCCCTGGTGGCAACTATGACCGGGTGCCTCACTGGTAGCTTTGGGCTATTTCTAGGTTCTGGGAAAAAAGAATGAGAACAGGCAGTCAAGGTGTAGCACTCATCAAAAAGTTTGAGGGGTGCGAGCTGAAAGCGTACCAGTGCAGCGCAGACGTCTGGACCATAGGTTACGGCCACACTCGTGGTGTGCGAGAAGATGATGAGATCTCAGAGGATAAGGCAGAATATCTGCTGCTTGAGGATCTCAAACATTTTGAAAAATATGTAGATCGACTCGTTACTGTTAGCCTTAATCAAGACCAATTTGACGCCCTGGTCGCCTGGACCTTCAACCTGGGGCCGACGAACCTCAAAGAAAGCACGTTGCTTTTGCGCCTTAATGATGGCCAATACGATGACGTGCCCGCACAGATGGCCCGTTGGAACCGCAGCAATGGCGAGGTTTTAGCCGGGCTGACCAGGCGCCGCAAGGCAGAAGGTCTTTTATTCCAAGGGCTCGATTGGCAGGATGTCTAACCTAGCTTTAAAAGACTTTGACATTCTGAGCGATCAAGATAAGCAGGAGGCCCTGGCGCTTCTAGATCGTTATAAATCCCTTGAAAAACAAGAAGAATGCCAGAAAGACTTCATCCAATTTGTGAAGAGTCAGTGGCCCGGGTTCATCGAGGGCCGGCATCACCGCATCATTGGGGAAAAGTTTAATAAGATCGCAGCAGGCAAGCTCAAGCGCCTGATTGTGTGTCTACCTCCGCGTCACACAAAAAGTGAGTTTGCGTCCACTTTTTTTCCCGCCTGGATGATGGGGTTGCGCGGCGATCTTAAAATTATTCAAACGACGCACACCGCGGAACTAGCCGTGCGCTTTGGCCGGCGTGTAAGAAACATCATCGATAGCAGCGAATATCAACAGGTTTTCCCCAGCCTGCAGCTGCAGGCCGATAACAAGTCAGCTGGCCGCTGGACCACTAACCAGGGCGGCGAATCATTTTACGCCGGTGTTGGCGGCGCAATCACGGGTCGGGGCGCAGACCTTTTGATAATTGACGATCCGGTCTCAGAGCAAGATGCGCTCAGTCCGACTGCAATGGATTCAGTATACGAATGGTATACGTCAGGGCCCCGTCAGCGTTTGCAGCCTGGCGGCATCATCGTGATTGTAATGACCCGCTGGAGCACTAAAGATCTAGTGGGTAAAGTTCTTAAAAAACAGGGAGATGACTACGCCGATCAGTGGGATCTCGTGGAATTCCCAGCAATTATGCCGGAGTCCGACACGCCGCTTTGGCCTGAGTTTTGGCAGAAAGAGGAACTGCTGTCAGTCAAGGCAAGCTTGCCAATTAGCAAGTGGAACTCGCAGTGGATGCAAGATCCCACCGCGGAAGAGGGGTCCATCGTGAAGCGCGAGTGGTGGAATGAGTGGGAGGCAGAATATGTTCCTGAGTACTCCTACGTCATTCAAAGCTATGACACGGCTTTCAGCAAGAAAGACAGCGCCGACTACTCTGCTGTCACGACCTGGGGGGTGTTTAAGCCGCGGGACGGTGACCCAGACGCGATTATCCTGTTGGACGCCAAGCGCGTGCGAATGGATTTCCCAGAGTTGAAAAAAATGGCGTGGGAAGAGTACAAGTACTGGGAACCCGATTGCGTGCTAATTGAGCAGAAAGCATCTGGCACTCCGCTTACTCAGGAGCTGCGAAGGATGGGTATCCCGGTCACAAGCTACACGCCGTCTCGAGGTCAAGATAAGGTTGCCCGAATGAATAGTGTGGCGCCAATCTTTGAGAGTGGTATGGTGTGGGCTCCAGACCATGTCTTCGCAGACGAGGTGATTGAGGAACTAGCTGCTTTTCCTTTTGGCGAGCATGACGATTATTGTGACTCTGCCACTATGGCTCTCATGCGGTTCCGCCAGGGAGGGTTTTTGCAGCTTGAATCTGATGAAAACATGGAGATGCATCCGCTGCGGCGCGACAGACAGGTATATTACTAATGGCTATTGAAAGACAAGGCGTAGATGATCCCGCCGTAATTCCTTTGGGTAGGGCGATGGAAGTCACACCAGAGCCCTCCAGAGATGATCTGGTCCGCCAGGCGGTCGAGGTGTTGGTGACAGAGGACGGCGTCCTGGTCGATGATGAAATTGATGCAGCGCCGGCCCCTGTGCCTGCTGAAGCTTTTGACGCCAACTTAGCCGACAGCATCCCGCAAATAGAGCTCATGGGTATTGCCAAAGAGCTACTGACCTCCATTGAAGCCGACAAAGAATCACGAGCAGAGTGGGAAAAAACCTACGTCGATGGGCTCAAGTACTTGGGTATGAAATTCGATGAAATGCGCAGCACGCCCTTCCAGGGGTCCAGCGGAGTCATCCACCCAATACTCGCAGAGGCCGTCACGCAGTTCCAGGCCCAGGCGTACAAAGAAATGCTGCCTGCACGCGGCCCAGTCAGGACTGAGATTGTTGGCGCCCGCACGCCAGAAGTAGAGGCCCAGGCGGATCGAATTGCAGAGTTTATGAATTTTTATCTGCTCAACGTGTGTGAAGAGTACGATCCAGAGCTGGACCAAATGCTGTTTTTCTTACCCCTGGCAGGCAGCGCGTTTAAAAAAGTTTATTACGATACCGCCAAAAACAAAGCGGCGAGCAAGTTTATACAGCCACAAGATCTCATCGTTCCTTATGAAGCCACCGATATTTTTACTGCAGAGCGCGTGACGCATGTTGTGGAGATGTCGAGCAACGAGATTAGAAAGCTGCAGCTGTCTGGTTTTTACTCAGATGTCTCGATAAAAGATGGTCCTTACGGCCAGGACCGGGATGAGATTGAAGAGCAAATAGACGCAATCGAGGGGATAGAACCTAGCTATCAGAATAGTCGGGACCACTTGATTTACGAAGTGCATACCGTGCTCGACCTCCCTGGCTATGAAGACCTGAGTGCAGACGGACAGCCGACCGGACTCAAGCTGCCTTACATACTGACCATCGATGAAAATAGCCAAAAAGTGCTTTCGATAAGACGAAACTACAAAGAAAACGATCCGTTNAAGGCAAAGATAAATTATTTCGTGCAGTTCAAGTTTTTGCCTGGCCTTGGATTTTACGGTCTCGGCCTATCCCACATGATTGGCGGAATCGCAAAAGCCAGCACTTCCATACTGCGGCAGTTGATTGACGCGGGCACTCTGGCCAACCTGCCGGCAGGTTTCAAGGCCCGGGGTATGAGAATACGAGATGAGGACGAGCCTCTGCAGCCAGGCGAGTTTCGTGACATAGACACGACCGGCGGCAACCTTCGAGAAAACCTAATACCGCTGCCGATCAAAGAGCCTAGCAACGTATTAATGAGCCTGCTAGGGCTGCTGGTGGATTCGGGCAAGCGTTTTGCCTCGATCGCTGACATGAACGTGGGTGACATGAACCAGGCGATGCCGGTGGGAACGACGGTGGCACTATTGGAGCGCGGCACCAAGGTTATGTCCGCGATTCACAAACGGCTACATTACAGCCAGCGCGTGGAGTTTCAGCTCCTGGCGCGTGTTTTCGGGGAGTTCCTGCCGCCCTCTTATCCCTACGCTACGGGATCAGGTCCGCAAGAAATTAAAGCTGCTGACTTCGACGGCCGTGTCGATGTGTTTCCCGTTAGCGACCCCAACATTTTTTCACAAAGCCAACGTATTACGATGGCTCAAGAGCTTTTGCAGCTGGTGCAATCAAATCCACAGGTGCATGGCCCTCAGGGCATTTATGAGGCTTACCGCCGCATGTACAACGCGCTTGGTGTCGATAACGTAGAAAGCTTGCTGCAGCCCCCGGCCCCACCTCCGCAACCGATGCCAATGGACGCCGGCATAGAAAACGCAGGACTCTTAGCGGGTCAGCCGCAACAGGCTTTCCCCGGGCAAAACCATAGGGCGCATATTGACGTGCACCGCTCTCTGTTTTTGACAGAGATCGTCAAACAAACGCCCGCGATCCAGGCTCTAATTATTTCGCACTGCATGCAGCATTTACAGTTTATGGCTACAGAGATGGCTGCAGAACAGCTGCCGCCTGAGCTTCAGCAGCAAATGGCCCAGCTCGAGCAGGCGGTCATGTCGGGGCAGCTACCGATGGAGGCCGCGCAACCCCTGCAACAGCAAGTGATGCAGGTGCAAGAGCAAATATCCTCGCCAATCCTCGCAGAGCTCACGCAGGACTTCTTGCTGAGCATAGGCCAGGCATCCGAGGAGGATCCGTTGGTGGCTATTCGACAGCGCGAATTGGATATCCGAGAAGCAGAAATGCAGCAAGACGCAAAAGAGTTTGACGCCAAGGAAGACGCGAGAGCTCAAGAAAAGCTGCTAGAGAGAGAGCTTGCTCGCGAGCGTCTGAGCGTACAGAAAGACATTAATGACGAAAAAATGGATCTAGCCATCCAAAGACTGGCGCAGCAGGCAGATCTCAAGATGTTAGAGTTGCAGGCAAAGTTTGGTTTCAGAGTGTAGGAGAGAATCATGCCACTGAAAAAAGGTAAGTCGCAAAAAGCTATCAGCGACAACATCAAGACTGAAATGAAAAGCGGAAAGCCTCACAAGCAGGCGGTTGCAATCGCCATGAGGACCGCAAAAATGGCGGGCGGCGGCGAGGTCAAGCGAACTCGCAAGAAAATTAAAGGCGGCGGCGCTGCTACGAAAGGTTTGTTTTTCTACGAGATTGACTGATGGATGATGTCGGGTTAGCCAATCGCGTGCGTTCTGTCATCCGTGAAAGAGAAAAGCTGATTAATGAAATGCTTATGTCGGGTGCATTGCGTGACATGGAGCAGTATAAAGTTGCAATCGGAGAGCTGACCGCGTTAGCATTGATTGAGGAAACAATTAAGCAATTTTTTAGGGAGTGAACATGCTGGCAGACAAAGCTTATGTCGAATCCGACAAGCTGGTGCTAGATCCAAGCCTAATTGAAAAATCTGTTATAGAACGCCTGCCTGACCCTTCCGGGTGGAGGATGCTGGTGCTTCCCTACCGAGCGCAGCCGAAAAGCAGAGGCGGGATACATCTTACAAAAGCTACCGTGGACCAAGAAAGCTTGGCGACGGTTGTAGCTTATGTTTTAAAAATGGGTCCATTATGCTTTAACGATGAGGAAAAATATGGGCCTGAGCCCTGGTGCAAAGAAAAGCAATGGGTGCTGATTGGCCGTTATTCGGGATCTCGCTTTAGACTTGAGGACGGAGAAGAAATCCGCATCATTAATGACGATGAAGTGATTGGAACAATACTTAACCCTGATGACATAGTGAGTCTCTAATGAACGATCAAAGCGCAGCAGTACCAGCAGAAGAAGAGATTGAGATCGAAATCACCAACGATTTACCGGAGCCCGATCAGGAGCTCGATCGACATACTAAAAATGTCTCTAAGCGTGTCAACAAGCTGAATCAAAGAGCAAGAGAGGCAGAAGAGCGCACAGCTCAATATGCGAACGCCTTGCAGCAAAAAGAAAACGAACTGCAGCAAATGAGGGGTCTATTTGCTCAGCAGAGCCAGGCAACCCTTACAGCGGAAGAGCAAAAAATAAAAGCCCAAGAAGCGCAAGTCGATGATATTTATAAAAAAGCGGTGGAGTCGAACGACCCCGAACTAATGTCGAAGGCAGCCACTCTGAAAAATGACATCGCGATTAAGAAAGAAAAAATAAATGTTGCAAAGTCTCAATATGAGGCTGCGCAGCAGCCGGTCGTAGATCAAAGTCAATATCAGCCTTATCAAGAGGTTCCTCAACAGGAAGCGCCCAAGCGAGAGCCTACGGAAGAAGCAAAAGACTGGTGGTCAAGGAATCCTTGGTTTGGCGACGCCTCCAGCGAGGAGACGATACAGGCAACAAAATTTGCTGCAGATACTCACTTATATTTGATCCACGAGGGATTTGAGGCTGACAGTGAAGAGTATTATGATGAACTGGATAAACGCATTAGCAAAAGATTTGCTGATGTGGTGGAGAGCGGAAAAGCTCGACGCGAGGTCGCGCAAGATGACGTTCAGCCTACCGTGCAACGGGTTGCGTCAGCCACTTCAAGTGGTCGATCACAAACACGAGGCGAGAAGAGCGGTGTTCGTTTTTCGGAAAGCGAGCTCGCGCGTCTGAAGTCTCTAAAGCCGCACAATATGGAACTTGATGATTTCATAAAACGTGCAGCAAGAGAGAAGCTGAAAATAGAGCAGCGAGGACAGCGATAATGGCAGAAGCGAAAAACACACGTTCGAGTCGTGACTCTGGGACGCACGATAAACAGTCCCGCAGACAGCCCTGGAGGCCAGTTCGCAAACTAGAAGCTCCCCCGGCGCCACCGGGATTTGTGTATCGGTGGATTCGCGAGAGCATGCTTGGAGATATGGATGCAGCAAATGTCAGCCGTAGGCTGCGAGAAGGCTGGGAATTAGTGAAGTCTACTGATTTGCCTGCTGAGCTTCGTCCACTGTTTCCGGCACTAGAAAGCGGCCGGCACGCAGGGGTGGTCCACAACGAGGGACTGCTTTTGGCGAAAATGCCACAGGAAACCGTCGATGAGCGTAATGATCATTACGCCCAGAAAAACGTGGAAGCAATAGAGGCGCTGGATAACAACGTCTTTAATGAAGCTGCGCGAGATGGTCGCTATGTGAAATTTGATCCAAAGAGGAGCAGTTCCGTCACTTTCGGCAAGCAGTAAATAGGAGAAAGACATGGCGAATAAAGACGCTGCGTTTGGCTTACGACCTGCTCGAATGATGGGTGGCGCTCCGTTTAGTGGGGGACAATCACGGTATCGAATCGCAAACAACCAGAGTGGTGCTATTTTCCAAGGGGACTTGGTCAAGCAGCTCACTGGTGGCACTGTTTCTCGAGCCGCGGCTTCTTCCACTGTACCTGTAGTCGGCGTTTTTAACGGCGTGCAGTACACGGACCCAACCTCAAAAGAGACGGTCTTTGCAAATCATTATCCCGGCGCGATAGCCGCGGATGACATAATCGCTTTTATCATTGATGACCCCAACGTGGTTTTTGAAGTACAGGCCGATGACACCTTCCCGGTGGCTGACCTGTTCGGCAATTTCGACATCGTGGATCAGTCAACGACAGGCGATACAACCTCTGGCAGATCGAACATGGAATTGGACGTAACGACGGGTGCTACAACTACGACGTTGCCGCTCAAGGCCATTGATATCTCTCAGGATCCCGATAACTCTGACGTTGCAAGTGCCAACACCAACGTAATGGTCGTAATTCAAAACCATATCGCAGGTGTGAAAGGCGCTGGCTTAGCTTGAGGAGGCTAACTAATGGCGATTTCTAGAGCGCAACTAGCGAAAGAACTCGAACCAGGACTCAACGCCTTGTTCGGGCTTTCATACGATCAATACACCAACGAGTACGAGGAAATCTTCGCTATCGAAGATAGTGAAAGAGCCTTTGAGGAAGAGGTGTTAATCAGCGGGTTTGGAAGTGCGCCTGTGAAGACGGAGGGAGCTGGTGTTGCATTTGACACGGCGACTGAAGGTTTCACTGCCCGTTACACGCACGATACGATTGCTTTAGCATTTAGCCTTGAAGAGATTAGTGGGGCCGCAGCGTAGGAATACGCTGATGAAAAGGCGGTGAATTCAGTGGACATCTCAAAAGAGACAATACTGAGCCAAGCCGAGTCAAAACTCGGAAGGTGCAACGACTATCCCGAGAGGGAGTACACTCAAGCGAGTGGAAGCGCCGCCCATCCAGAACGGATGAAGATATAGTCTACTCTGCATCGTGAGATGTAGCTGTTTGTGAAAACAAACGGGATTGAATTAGCGACTCAATCTGAATGTAACGTACTTCTGAAGCAATTGAGGACAACCTGTACGACTCCCTGGGACGTCGTTATACGAAGGCGCTTGCGCATTCAATGGCGAATACCAAGGAAGTTAAGGGTGCAGACGTACTGAACAACGGCTTCAACAGTAGCTTTGCTATTGGCGATGGTCAGCCGCTGTTCTCCACTGCGCATCCGCTCTCAGGTGGCGGCACATTAGCCAACCGTGCTGTCACTATGGCAGACCTCAATGAGACCTCTCTAGAGGACGCATTGATCGACATCAGCACCTTTACTGATGATCGCGGTCTTACCATTTCTGTGAGAGCCACTAAGCTGGTTGTCCCACCGCAGCTTGTGTTTGTTGCTGACCGCATCTTGAACTCTACTTTGAGACCAGGAACTGCGGACAATGACATCAACGCAATCCGCAACACCGGCGTGCTGCCTGGTGGCTACACGGTAAATCACTACCTCAGTGATCCTGATGCTTACTTCATTTTGACCTCGGTCACAGAAGCAGGCGAAGGTCTGAAGATGTTCCAGAGGACCGCTATGGAAACCTCGATGGAGCCTGACTTCAGCACTGATAACGTGCGCTACCGTGCGCGCGAGCGATACTCTTTCGGGGTGTCAGACCCCCGCGGGGCATATGGCTCACAAGGTGCGTAAAGGAGAGTTTTCTCCTGGAAGGGGCTTCGGCCCCTTTTTTTTATTCTCTGTATTGATACACTGCAAGGGTCTTATGGTCCCCGCATGGTGCGGTGACTGGTTCAAAGGAGAACTGTAATGACTACTCANTTTACTTCTGGCGTCACCAACGTCGGCGCTGGCAGCACCCTGGGCCGCGCAAAAATGCCGGCACCAGCTAAATACCACGTTTACCACAATGACTTCGACACCTACCTGGCGTCGGACTGGACAATCACCACGACTGAAGGCGGCTCTGGCAATGCCTCAGAGGCT
>FUFK010054391.1_pt1 | contig 11353 bp, 10 predicted proteins | sample 1021851 | NCBI WGS metagenome assembly FUFK01 (sample SAMEA51879418, study PRJEB19060) | metagenome
CTCTGATGCCTTTTCAGCAATCATTAATGTCGGCGCATTCGTATTACCAGAAGTTATAGTAGGCATTACTGAAGCATCTGCAATCCTAAGCCCATCTACTCCTCTTACTTTTAGATTACTATCTGTCACTGAGGTTTTGTTTGAGCCCATTGCACACGTACCGACTGGATGAAAAATCGTTGTACCAATATCACCAGCAACTTTTTTGAGTTCATCTTCGGTCTGAAACTNTATACCCGGCGCAAATTCTTTTGGATTATATTTTTTCATTGCAGGTTGNGAAATTATTTTTCTNGCTAACTTTATAGATTGAGCAGCTACAATTTTATCTTTTTCTTCAGATAANTAATTGGGGTCTATTGATGGAGCTATCTTGTAATCTTTTGANGNAATGTGAACTTTNCCTCTGCTTTGAGGGTTAAGGTTACAAACACTTGCTGTTAAACCTGGAAAACTATGNAANGGGTCTCCAAATTTATCTAAAGAAAGAGGNTGNACATGAAATTGAAGATTGGGTGTTTCATANGATNTATCAGACATTGCAAANANNCCTAATTGACTTGGCGCCATTGACATTGGTCCAGATCTCTTGAGAGCATATTCNAAACCAATGGCTATTTTACCAAGTAAAGAGTTNGCTTTTTGATTNAGTGTTTTGGCATTTTCTAGCCTATAAATAACTCTCAATTGAAGATGATCTTGTAAATTCTCACCAACATTATTACTCTCAACCAAAGTATTAATGCCTAAGTTTGAGAGTATTTTTGGGTTACCAATACCTGATAATTCTAATATTTTAGGTGACCCTATAGATCCAGCAGAAAGCACAACTTCTCTGTTTGCAAAAATGTCTTCTAGCTTTCCATTTCTAAATACTTGTATACCTTTGCACTTTTTGTTGTTCAAAATTATTTTATTAACTTCACATTTACTTATTATTTTAAGGTTCTTTCTATTTTGAATTGGTTTAATAAATGCTTTAACAGTATTCCACCTAAACCCAGAATTTTGATTTACTTTAAAATAAGAAACTCCAAAATTATTTCCTTCATTAAAATCATCTGTTTTAGGTATTCCAGCTTCAATAGTTGCGTCTCTAAAACTATCTAAAATATCCCATGAAAGCCTTTGTTGATTTACTTTCCATTCGCCACCAGCGCCATGAAACTCACTTTCACCTTCATAACTATCTTCCATATTTTTGAAATATGGTAAAACATCATCCCAACTCCAACCTTCATTACCCATTTGTCTCCATTGGTCATAATCACCTGCTTGTCCTCGCATATAAATCATACCATTTATTGACGAACAACCTCCCATGATTTTACCTCTTGGATAATTTAGAGATCTTCCGTTTAATCCTTTTTGAGAAGTAGTTTTATAAAGCCAGTCTGTTCTTTTATTTCCCATNCANTAAAGGTANCCNACNGGTATATGAACCCAGTGGTAATTATCATTTCCTCCAGCTTCTATTAATGCNACAGAATATCTATCGTTTGCTGATAATCGATTCGCTAAGAGACATCCAGCAGTTCCTGCACCAACAACGATAAAATCAAAGCTTTGTGTCATACAGATTGCCTTTTATAATTGTATAAAATAATAAAAATTGATATTATAGTATTTGATATAAAAATAATTTTCTATGTAAAAAAATTTAAATCTGCTTCAGAAGAAAATTTTTAAAACNANTTAATNCTACTTTTCGTTCCAAGAAGGNGGTCTTTTGTCTAAGAAGGCACTAATACCTTCNTGTGCGTCTATTTCCATCATGTTAATTGCCATTACTTCAGAAGTATAGTGATAAGCCTCATCCAGTGACATGTCTACTTGTTTATAAAAAGCCTCCTTTCCAATCTTTACTGTAGAAGTTGGCTTTGAAGCTATTAATTTTGCTAAGTTTAGTGTGTCAACATGAAGCCGTTCTAATGGCACACATTTATTAATAAGCCCAAACTGAACAGCTTCTTGTGCGCTAAGTTTTTCTCCAGTTAAGAGCATTTCCATGATTTTTTTTCTGCTAATGTTTCGAGAAACCGCAACCATAGGTGTTGAGCAAAAAAGACCTATATTTACACCTGGGGTCATAAATGAAGATTGTTCCGAAGCAACAGCTAAATCACAACTTGCTACTAGTTGACAGCCAGCAGCAGCAGCAATTCCACAAACTTCAGCTATAACTGGTTGTGGCAACCNTAATATNGTTTGCATTAATATTGAACATTCATCAAACAAATTTTTAAAGAAAACTTTATTTTTCTTATTTTGTCTAAGTTCTTCTAGATCGTGCCCAGCTGAGAAACCAGGNCCCTCAGAAGAAATAATTATTACTTTTATTTTAGTTTGCGCAGAAACATCTCCTAGAGCTTTTGTAAGATTTTTTATTAATTGTAAAGATAATGGATTATGTTTTTCACCGTTAGTTAATTCNATCCTAACTATGTTTTCAGTTTCATTTTTAATAGAAAAAAAATTATCCATTTTTTGATCATAAGTTGTTTAAATAATTATTTGAAACATATTTTGAATTTTGGTCAATAAATAATCTTATTTTATTGTTTGTTTTACTTAAATTAAAAATCACNTTAAATTTGATTAAAAAGAATTGTTATTAAATGAAAAATTTTAATTATAAAGTTTTAGTCTTAATTTTAACTGGAACTGCAGCTCTTGCTTTAGCAATAGGAATTGGTAGGTTTACTTATACTCCTATATTGCCCTTTATGTTAGAAGAGTTAAATATTACTAAAACTGAAGGTGGTTTAATTGCCTCATGGAACTTTTTTGGGTACCTATGTGGTTCACTTTTATCAATTTCGTCAATTTTTAAAAAAAGAGTTAAGCTAGTTTTTTTTATTTCTATAGTTCTTTCAATATCAACTACATTTTTAATGAGCATAAATGATGAAGTAGTATTTTTTATTATTATTCGATTTATAAGTGGTTTATCCAGTGCTTTTGTTCTCATATTTGGGACGGCTTTAATTCTACCAAGCATACAAGCATTTGGGAAAAAATCACTCAGCACTTCACACTTCATGGGTGTGGGTTTTGGAATAGTCATATCTTCCATTCTAGTTACATTTTTAGGAGAATTAGGTTTCCATTGGGATGACTTATGGATTGGTGTAGCTGTGTTATCAGTAATTTTAGCTGTTCCAATTTTTATATGTACTCCTAACGAAATTTTGCAGCACTCATATTCTCAAAATTCAAATTATAAAAATAATTTTAGTTTTTCTTTAATTTCTATTTCATATGGTTTGTACGGTTTTGGATACGTAATTTTGGGGACTTTTATTTCAGCCATGGCTAGGGAAACATCTGGTTTAGAAGCCACTGAAATGTATGTTTGGTTGTTAGTAGGTTTAGCAGGCATACCTATGGTTATTTTTTGGCCTTGGTTTGGAAAAAAAATCGGTAATGATTTAGCTCTTTTTTTTGCTTGTGCTATAATGGGATTAGGAGTTTTAATGCCCGTTTTATTAGAAAATAAAGTTGGTATTACTTCTGCATCTATTTTACTTGGCTCAACGTTTATACCAATAACTGCACTTGCATTATTAGAGGGTCAGTCTAGATATAATGGATCAATTAGAGTTTCTACTGCCATTTTAACCTCATCATTTAGTGTTGGACAAATGATAGGACCTTATTTTGGTGGAGTTATAATAGATTTATTTAATTCTTATAGTATTGCACTAACTATATCCTCAATATCACTTTTTATTGCTTCTATATTAATGATTAATCCCACAAGATTACTTAATAGAAACTTTAGAGATATTCTTTGAGTATTTTTGAACCTAAATCTGCAACTGGTTCTGCTTGTTCTCCTACTTCATAGGCATTTTCACCTGAGTTATTTCCATCAATAACACGCTTTGCTATACCTTGAAGAATNCCTGCAAATCTAAANCAATTAAAAGCNAGTAAAAACTTCCAATATTTTGGTTTATCTAAACTAGTTAAATTTAAATAACTTTCTAAAATTTTTTCTTCAGTTGGTATACCAGAGTAAAACTTTTGATTATTAAAATTACTTAGACCACCTATTGGCCATGTTTTTTCGAATCTAAGCATTAATACCCAGTATGATAAATCAATAAAAGGGGGTGATAGTGTTGATAATTCCCAATCTAACAAACCAATTATTCTTGGAATAGATTTATTTTTTTCTAAAATCATATTATCTAAACGAAAATCACCGTGTAAAAGACATGGTTTCAAATTATCTATTTCAGTTGGAATATATTTTGGTATGNTATCAATTAAGTATTCCATACTTTTTATATTTTTTGTTTCGGAGTCTCTGTATTGTTTTATCCATAAACTGATTTGTCTTTCAAGNTAACCATAAGGTTTNCCAAAATTCTCTAAACCAATTTTTTTTAAATCTAATTTAACTAATTCTGCCAAAATTTTAATTTTATGTTTATAAATTTTGTCTCTTTGTTCACTTGTATAATTTGTAAGATCTGGATCGAACTCATGTGCTCCATTTATAAATTCCATAACATAAAATTCACTTCCAGTTATATCTTCATCACTACAATATCCATACATTTTAGGAGTAGGAATTTTTGAATTTGATAAAGCACTCATCACTTTATATTCTCTATCAATCCGATGTGCACCTCTAAGGAGATTTCCTAATGGCTTAGATCTAAGCACAAAACTTTTATTGTCTGATTTTAAAAGAAATGTAGGATTAGATTGGCCTGTTTCAAACTTTTTAATAGATAAAATTTGTTCATCAATTGATGTGTTTTTTTTTAACCAAAGATTTATACTATTAATTTTATTTTTTACTGACATATTTACTTGACTAATTTATTCTTATTGAAATGTCACATTTAAAAAAAATTTAGGTATATGATACATGACTATTCAATCTAACACTGTTTTAATAACAGGTGCAAGCAGAGGGTTAGGTGCAAATTTTTCTAAGGTGTTAGCACGTGATGGCTTTAAAATTATTGGGGTTGGACGTAATTTACAAAATCTTAAGTCAGTTATTTCATCTCTTCCTAACCAAGATCTAGNTCATTCATATTTAGAACTTGATATTACAGATGAGTTGCAAGTGCAGAGTATGTTAAATGATCTAAACATTTACGCCTTAATAAATAATGCAGGTATTGCAAATACCAAATTATTACATGAAGAAACTCATTCAGATTTAACAAAAATAATTGACACTAATTTATTAGGTTCAATTAATGTATCGAATGCTTTAATTCCAAATATGATTAAAAATAAAAATGGGAAAATTATTAACATTGCTTCCACTCTTGGTTATAGACCTTTATCATTTGTTGGAGCATATTCTGCAACTAAAGCTGCTTTAATACAAATTACTAAATCTCAATCAATTGAATTAGCAAAATATAATATATGCGTTAATGCACTTGCACCAGGCTACATACTAACTGACATCAATAGAAAACAATTAGAAGGTGATGCAGGCGTTTTACTNAAAAAGAAAATACCTCTCAAAAGATTTGCTACTGTNGAAGAACTTGATGTAATTATTTCTATGTTAGTAAATCCACTAAACACCTATATGACAGGTGCCACAATAGCTGTTGATGGCGGACTAAGTACAGGTCTTTGACAATAGGAGCAATTTATGGATTTCACACTTCCTGAACATATCGAAACTCTAAGATTAAAAACAAGAGACTTTGTTAATCAAAAGATTATTCCTCTAGAGTCAGATATTTCATCATATGATAAACATGAAAATATAAATGAAGATTTGCTAAATCAAATTCGTTTAGAAGNCAAAGCCGCAGGGCTTTGGTCACCACAAATGCCCACATCCAGATCTGGTCTTGGGTTAGGTCCTATTGGTATGTCTGCCCTATATGAAGAAATGAATAGATCAATTTTTGGTCCCGTTTGTTTCAATTGTGCAGCTCCNGATGATGGTAATATGTACATTCTTAATAAAATAGGAACTGAAGAACAAAAAGTTAAATGGCTTGATCCAATAATCAATGGAGATGTTCGCTCTTCACTTGCTATGACTGAACCAGCACCCGGCGGTGGCTCTGATCCATCAATGATTAAAACTGAAGCTGTTTATTCAAATGGTAAATGGATAATTAATGGTCTTAAATGGTATATTACTGGAGCTGCTGCTGCATCTCATTTCATTCTACTTGCCAAAACTAAAGATGGCTTAACTGCTTTCCTTTATCATAAAGATCAACCTGGTTGGAAGATTAAAAGACGTATTCCAATTATGGGCCCAGAAGAACACGGTGGACATTGTGAGATAGAGTATAATGGCTTAGAAATTCCTGATGAAAATAGGTTAGGTGAAGTTGGTAAAGGCCTTAAAATTGTTCAAATACGTCTCGGCCTTGCTCGTCTTACACATTGCATGAGATGGATAGGACTCTCTANAAGATGTTTAGAAATAGCTTTAGATTATGTTTCCACTAGAGAAGGCTTTGGTGTTAAACTTTCTGATAGAGAATCTGTTCAAATAAAACTTGGAAAATCNGCAATGGACATCGACATTTCCCGTTTACTTGTAATGAGAGCCGCATGGAAAATTGAACATGGTAGTAAATCTAGACAAGATGTTTCAATGGCTAAAATATACGTTGCCGATACTTTAAATAACGTTTCAGATACTGCTATCCAATTGAATGGAGCTAAAGGCTATAGTAAAGATATTATACTTGAATGGATTTATCGTTATGCACGTCAAGCAAAGTTAGTTGACGGAGCTTCAGAAGTTCATCAAATGATTATTAATAGATTTTTTAATAATTATAAAACTGATTTTTGGCATTGGGGTATAGGTCACGATANTTAATTTTTTAATATTTTTTCTATNTGTTCTAATGAATTTATAATTTGATCTGGTTTTCCTGGTAGTTTNTCCAATGTNCTATCAAATCTATTTACCCANATAGTTTTAAATCCATAATTTGAAGCTGCATGCATNTCCCATGCGTTACTTGANAAAAATAATACGTTTTGTTTGTTTACTCCCATTTTTTTTTCTACTAAATCATATACAACACTTGCAGGTTTATACACTTTGCATTCTTCTACTGATAGTATTTCATCAAGTAAAGTTTTGATATCCGCATTAATCACTGCGCTCTCTAACATTTTATTATTTCCATTTGATAGTATAGCAGTTTTCAACCCCATATTTTTGATATTTTTTAGAACAGATTTGACTTCAGGATAAGCTTCTAATTTTAAGTATAATGATAATAATTCATCCCTTAATTGAATATTTTTAATATTTAATGTTTCCATAGCATAATCTAGTGCATCAGATGTGATTTTCCAAAAATCAATATATTCTTTCATTGAATTTCTTAACCATGTGTATTCTACTTGCCTAAGTCTCCATAAAGTTGAGAGTTCATTCCATTTATTACCAACCTCTTTTGATAATTCTCGACATGCTGCATTTACATCNAANAATGTNCCGTATGCGTCAAAAACACATGTTGTTATTTTATCCATTTTTTTCCNCANNTAGATATTCNTAAAAACNTTTTTNATTTTTTTGTGCCCATTNNATGTACTTCTTATTTTTAATTCGTCTTAATGCAAAAATNTTTGANANTTTTANNTTNTTCATTTTCAATGATTTTATCTGATATTTTTTATAGGCTTGGTCAATTTTAATTGAAAACCCTTTTTCCTTAGTTACTGATTCTTTTTGAATGTTTAACTTATAGTATTCATTTTGTATCATCNCNACTTTGTTTTTTTTATTTAGTAATATCGCTGTATTGTATACATCCTGACTTCTATAATTCTCAAATTTGTTAATTAAGCTTCTTTTTACAAACGGATGAAAACTACAAGGAATTTCTCCTATATCATTTATAGATAAATATTTTTTGTTTTTTCCTTCGAATTCTCCAATCAATTCATTATTTTTGTATACTCTTGTTGGTGCAAATGATAATCCATTTTTTTTTGCTAATTCATACATTTTTTTAAGATAGTTTTCTGACCACTCGTCATCAGCATCCAAAAAACCTATATATTCTCCTTTTGCCTTTGAAAGTCCAATATTCCTAGCATTACCTGGACCGGTTTTTATACCGTTTGTTTTTAGGAATCTAATTGACATGTTTTTATTAAATTTTGGAACAATGTCATTGTATTTTTTTCCATCATCTATTACNAAAANAATNTCAATTNTNTTTTCTANATCTATATTTTGGTTNTTTATTGAATTTAAAGATTTTCTCAGTGTATTAACTGCTCTATATACTGGTATAATTATTGAAATATTTATTTTCATTTAATTTCTTTTTTTTTTCTTTATATTGTCATTAGTTTTAAACTTTGCAAAATTTTATTTGTAAGGAAATTTCCTAATGAATCCACTCCTNNTNCANCCNANAAATTGGAAAGACTATTCATTGGTTGACTCTGGCGATGGTAAAAAATTAGAACGTTTTGGGAATTATTTATTTAGCAGACCTGAACCACAAGCTCTATGGTCACCTAAATTACCAATTAATGAATGGGAAAAATCATCTGGAACATTTCTATCATCCTCAAATCCATTAAATGAAGGTGATACTAGTAAATGGTCTCTTAAAAAAAATTTACCACCAAAATGGGAAATGCAATATGACAATATAAAATTTTTTGCAACTCCAACTCCTTTCAGACATCTTGGTTTTTTTCCAGATCAATCTCCCCATTGGCTTTGGGCTTCCAAAAAAATACATTCTTTTATAAAAACTCAAGGTAAAAATTATTCTCCCAAAGTTCTCAACCTTTTTGGCTATTCAGGTCTTGCTTCATTACACGCAGCATCTCATGGCGCTTCTGTAACACATATTGACGCAAGTAAAAAAGCAATTAACTTTGCTTTTGAAAATAGAGACTTGTCTTCATTTCAACACTTACCAATTAAATTTATAACTGACGACGCCATTAAATTTGTTAAACGAGAAATTCGTCGTGAAAATAAATATGATGGTATAATTCTTGATCCACCAAAATANGGAAGAGGNCCAAATGGTGAGATNTGGGATTTTTTTAATGATCTTCCANTTTTGTTAAAGTTAATNACTCAAATNTTAACTCCTGAACCTATTTTTATTATTNTAAATAGCTATGCGATTANATCTAGTCACTTANCTTTACATTTTGCATTAAATGAAACAATGAGAGGATTTTCTGGTAAAGTTGAATCTGGCGAATTATCCATTGTTGAAGATCAGGAAGATCCAAGACAAATAAACACAGCCATCTTTGCTAGATGGGAACAATAAATAATTTAATTAGGATTTTTCCTAATTGATTCATANAGAACAATTCCTGTAGACACCGCCAAGTTAAGACTGTCTGATTTACCTANCATNGGTATTTTTATCAATTGATCACAATTATTGATNAATTTATCNGANAAACCNTTTTGCTCATTACCCATNGCTAAAANAAAAGGTANTTTCCAATTAGNATTNGTNTAATTNNAAGCTTTNTTTAATGNNGTTCCAATCAAACTAATATTTTTATCAGACTTCCATTTTAAAAACTGTTCAAGATTTGAGGCTATAATGTTTATNTTAAAAATAGCNCCCATACTCGCCCTTACTGCTTCATATGAAAAAGGGTCTGTGCATTCATTAAGTAGAACGCAGTCACTAGCCCCCATACCATCCATAGTCCTTAGTATTGTGCCTAAATTACCAGGATCCCTAACATTTTCAAGGGCAACAATCCGTTTATTATTAACGGAATTAGGAAGTTGATGCCATTTTTGTATAAAAACACCTAATACGTTTTGAGGGTTATCTTTATGTGACAATTTAGATAATATTTGAGAAGATACNGCTATTGTATCCGCACCTAATGAAGTTGTTTCATTCACTAAATCATGTATAGCTAAGTTATCTTTATTCTCTTTATTAAATAATAAATATTTAATGTCCCAATTATTCTCTANAGCTTCTTTGCAAATTCGAACACCTTCTGCGACGAAAAGGTTCAAATCTTTTCTATATTTACGATGATATAAACTATTTATTAATTTAACTTTATTATTAGTTAAACTAGAAATTTCATATTGTTTTCCAGAAGTAACCAAATTGTATTTCCTATGTTAATTTCTCTTTAGCTGAATTTTTAATCGAAGAAACAAGAGAAGAAAGACCATTTTTTCTTGTGGGAGATAAATGATCATTCAATCCAATTTGTTCAAGAAAATTTATATTTGTGTCCAAAATTTCTTGAGGTTTCTTACCTGAAAAAACTTTTAACATTAAAGCAATAAGCCCTTGAACTATGGCTGCATCACTGTTCGCTAAAAAAGTAATAGTTCCATCTTCATTATAATATTTATAAAAATATACTAAAGATTGGCAGCCTTTCATTTTATTTTCTTCAGTTTTAAGCGCTTCATCCATTTGAGGAACATTTCTTCCCATATCAATGAGATATTGATACTTATCTTCCCAAGAATCAAAAAAAGAAAAATCCTCAATTAATTCATTTATTTCATTACTAAAATTCATCTAAAAACTCATCTGTTGGCTTAAGTTATTAATTAAACTCAATTGTACAACAAATCAAGAACGTAAGCTTTATTTGTTTTTAAACTACTAACCCACAATAATATTGTAATTTTATTAAATATAGAATAATTTATACTAATCGGGAGATTGGGATGTTGTCACTCCGTAACAAGAGAGAAAGCTTAACATTACTTAACACTCCTATAGCTCTTTTTATCTTAATTACCATAACTATTTTAAGGATATATTCTTTATACGTATCCCCAATAGAATTGTCTGTTGACGAAGCACAATATTGGCAATGGTCAAGGAATATAGACTTTGGCTATTTTACTAAGCCACCATTAATAGCATGGCTGATTGGATTTTCGACTTTTATTTTTGGAAATGAAGAATGGGCAGTAAGACTTTTTGCACCCATTANACATTTATTTATTTCNTTAGTTTTATGGGGAACCGCGAAATATGCATTTGGAGCAAACTCTGGAAAAATTGCAGCTTTAATTTGGATATTCACACCAGCGGCTTCATTAGGTGGATTTATAATTTCAACTGATACTCCACTATTATTATTTTGGTCTTTATCTTTGTTATTTTTATTAATTTCATTGAGACAAAATTCTAGCTTTACATCTTTATTTGTAGGNATTTTTCTTGGCTTCGCATTTTTATCCAAATATGCAGCTTTATATTTTTTGATTTTCTTCATTATTTGGTGGCTAATTTACGACCGAAGTACATTTTTAAATATTAAAAATATATTAATCATATTGTTTACAAGCTTTTTGATTGCAAGCATAAATTTATATTGGAATTATTTAAATGATTTT
>FUFK010054466.1_pt1 | contig 11352 bp, 12 predicted proteins | sample 1021851 | NCBI WGS metagenome assembly FUFK01 (sample SAMEA51879418, study PRJEB19060) | metagenome
GGTGAAGGAATGCAACCTTATTTAAAAGCACTTCAAGGTTGGTTGCCTTCTGTTAATGGAAAATTTTTTGCTAGAGATTTGGCAACTATTGAGAAGGAAAGTACTCTTGGACATCTAACAGTAATTATTGAATTTCCGTCAAAAGAAGATGCCGTTTCTGCATATGAATCAGAGGAATATCAAAAGATGATTCCTTTAAGAACTCCATATTCTGATCTGACTCTTACCATCTTTGAGGGAGTTTGAAAAAGGAAAATGATATATGTCCTAAAAACCGATGTCAATTATTATTAGTAAGACTTTCAAATTAGTGATAATTCTCAAATGGAAGGAAGTGTTTATGTTCTAACCAATCCAGCAATGCCGAACATGGTGAAGATTGGTAAGACGACAAGAGATGTAGAACTTAGACTTGCTGACCTATATTCGACAGGTGTTCCTCTTCCTTTTGAATGCGAGTATGCAGCGAAAGTTAAAGATGTAGATAAGACAGAGAAAGCATTTCATACAGCATTTGAACCAAGCAGAGTTAACCCAAAAAGAGAGTTCTTTAATATCAACCCAGAACAGGCGATTGCTGTTTTATCACTAATGGCGATTGAAGATGTTACCCCAAGCGTTCAGGAAAAAGCAAAAACAATTGATATAGAAGCAACTGCCTCTGCTGAGAAATTCAAGAAGAAGAGAAGACCTACTATTAATTACTTTGAGATGGGTTTAAAAGAAGGAGATATTTTAAAATTCGGAAGAAATGAAGAATTTTGCACGGTCTTAAATGGAAGACAAGTTTCCTATAAAGGAGAACCTTGGTTTTTATCAAATCTGACTAATAAATTATTAGATAGAACTGGTGCTATGGATGGATCTCCTTATTGGTATTTCAACGGTAAAAACCTTAAAGATTTATACAACGAAACTTATTCAATAGATTAATTAATAATGAGGTGGTTTTGATTCTTCTGGAGGGAAATAGGTATCCTCATCATTACCTTTTTTCTTCTTCCTGAAATACTCTTCGGATGGATCTAATCCATCATTATCGTAATTGGTTTCCTTTTCCATTTACTTATTTAAGTTGTCTAAGTATTAAGCGTTTCATTTATTTCCATTTAATACGGATTTGACATCACTTTGAAAGTTTTCTGCATTTTCAATCTCTTGAGATCGTATATCACCCTTCCCAAAAAATGCCCAACNAGGGTGTGGAATTTCAAGTGCTCGTTGCGTATTTTTTCTATTATCTATTCGATCAAACCATGCTTTTAAATTAGGTAGACCATCAATAGGGACATTTGCCCAATAATAAGTTCTTGCCCAAGGATAAGTAGCAATATCAGCAATTGTAAATTCGTTACTGACGATAAATTCATGTGATGCAAGTTGTTTATCAAGCACTTCAAATAAACGACGACTTTCATCTACATAACGCTTTATAGAAAACTGATTATTCTCGCCATTTAAAGCAGCAATCCTTTGAAAATACATCGCTTGACCCATCATTGGACCTATTCCACCAACTTGAAACATCAACCATTGCATTGTTATAGATTTTTCATTGGCATTCCTAGGTAAGAACTTATTATATTTTTCGGCGAGATACCATAAAATTGCTCCACTCTCGAAAACTCGGAAATCATTATTTGAACGATCAATAATAGAAGGGATTCTTCCATTGGGATTTATATTTTTGATGTAATCTTTATCCTTCTGTTCGTTCTTAGAAAAATCAACATACGTAAGATCATATTCAATGCCTGCTTCCTCAAGAAAGATTACTGGTTTCCATCCATTCATAGTTGGAGCAGTATAAAGATGTATATCTTTTTGAGAAGTTTCCTCTACTTTTTTTGCAGGTTCTTTCATTAAAAATCTTCTTTTTGATTAGGAGAATAAGAAGAAGATGCTCTTGTCCTTAATCCAGTTGCTTTAACAGGTTCTTTTTTACTATTTCTCTTTAGATCAATCATGACATTATTAAATCCAGAAAGAGAGATTCATCATTCATAGATTATCTAGTTTAGAAACTATTCACAAAAATCTTTATTAATGATTACTTAAATAAAAACAAAATAAGAGGGCATTTGTTTGCCCTCTTCGAGTCNTATGCACCTCGCTGTCCACAAAGTCGATGAAGTGCTTTTGACTCCTGAATTATTTCTACTCCTACTNAANGNGAAAAGATAGTCGTGACAACCACAAAGCACTAATACTCGGGTAGAAATACCCTATGAATTTAAAGTTAAAAGGAGGACAATATAGGTATAGATCTAGGAGGTCTTATGAAACTATTCAATCAATTCAATGTTCTTCCAAGATACTTAACTGCATTTAATTATGCAGGTGTAAATCTTAATGAAACTCCAAAAGAACTTGAGAAATGCACCCCTGAGTTTCAAAACTTTTGGGATAAAGAATGTAGAGAACATCCAACAAATCAAAATTGTTTAATTTACTGTGACTGAGTAATTAATTTTGAGTTTTTGTTAAATACAANCTGCCTAAAAAGAGGTTTCCCTCAGGTTTCCCTCAGGAAAATGTGTGTTATTATCGGTTCAAACATTTTGGTATCACTACGTTTATGACTGCCTTATTTCTTGGTACTATAGAGTGGGAATAAGCAATAAGGTATAAGTTTAGTCATATACTTATTCTTGAGGTTTGTCGTCAGTTTTTTTTAGCACTCTGGGACTTTCTTTATAGAGAAATCGTAAATTAGTCTTTGGAATGTTTGTTTATTTAAAAATAAAATTGTTGAAAAATGTAGTTTGTTTGATTAGTTCTTCTGGAATATATTCTGACCAAATAAAATTATCATGTTGCTCATCAAGGATGGGATTGAACATTTTTTTGAGCTCAATATGAAATAACAAAGTAGGAGTATGAGTTGCTCTTGAGTTTTGTTTATTAGGAAAAAAATAATTAGAAAATCCTATTTCTCTAAAGTTTGAAAAGTGGGTTCCAATTTCTCTTTCTTGTATTCTTTTTGCGGCATGTGTAATTTTTTCTTTAAACATTAATCTTCCTCCAATAACCCAATATAAATTTTTAAGAGGTTCCTCTTTTCTTTTGATTAGTAAATATTTGTTTTGGAAAGATATAAGAAAATCTATACAAAAAATTGGCATTGACTTTATTATTTTTTGATATTCTTTTTCTGGTAAATAATCCATAGATTTATTAAACTCGTAATAATCAATTAGTTAATCTAACCTATTAGAACATTTTTTCTTTACACTAATATCAACATCATAAGAAATTATGTTTGGGGATTTGCCTTATGAGTTTGTCGTCTGCTTGTAGCACTAAAAGCATCCTTCAAACCTGTTGATATAACAGGAGTCGTTTTGTTGAAACTCTTGAATGGGAGTAAATAATCTTTGAAAATCTAGTTATAGATTAAAAAGGTAGGTTTCCATAGGTTTTCTTGAGGAAAATGTGTGTTATCATGGTTTCAAACACGTTGGTATCACTACGTTTATGACTGCCTTATTTCTCGGTACTATTGAGTGGGAGTAAATTTTTTAAAAAAATTAAGACTTTTTCATGTAAGAGATATTTTTAAATGAGATTGAAAAAGCGATGAGCGAAATTATTAAATTAAGTCGATCTACTGTAGAGAAATATATTAGTTGTCCACGATGTTGTGTACTTGATAAAAAATATCAAATAAAACCACCATCATTACCATTTACTTTAAATATTGCTGTAGATAATTTATGTAAAAATGAATTTGATCACTATAGAAAAATTCAGGAGCCNCATCCNTTATTTATTGAACATGGTATTGATGCNGTTCCTTTTANNCACAAANANTTAGANCGTTGGAGAAGTAATTTTNNAGGNATAAGATATAAGTCNATTGAACATAATTATGATTTNGGTGGAGCTNTNGATGATATTTGGCAGAAAAAAAATGGTGANCTTATNNTTATTGATGTAAAAGCAACATCTAGAAANAATTTTGATTGGTCTGAGACTTTTAATAAGTACGAATATGCAAAAGCTTATAAGAGACAATTAGAAATGTATCAGTGGTTATTTAAAAAGAACGGATTTAAAGTTGCCAAAGAAGCTTATCTCTTATACTTTAATGGAAAAAAAAATGAAGAGGTTTTTAATAATCAATTAAATTTTGATGTACATTTAATTAGATTAGATTGTTCTACATCATGGGTAGAAAATAAGATAATTGATACGGTCAAATTATTGCGTTCTGATATTTTTCCCAAACCGTCATTAAATTGCGAATACTGCAATTATTTAAAAAAACGTTGGAAATTATCAATAACTTAATTCTTATCGAGAATTATTGGCTATCTCTGGAAAAATAGTAAATTAAAGATAATCTTTAATTAGATAATTTATTTAGACTTTTGATAAATTCGAAAAATTCTGAGAGCAAGATAACTAATCATCTTCAGCAAGATGTAGTAAAGGTATCTGGTAAAACAATTTTTATTAATCCTTTTTTGTATTGGCGAAGGTTTGACGAGAATACAAATAGATGGCTTAGAGAACCTGGTCAAATGTCTGAGGATCAAATTAATCCAAATAGGAACCGTTTTTATCCAGAAATAGAGTGGACTGATTTAAGCCATGAGCAAAAGCTTATAAAAGATGCAACCGTAGAGATGTTTCTAAAAACTCTTGAATTGATTAGTACATTTCATCCGTACCTTAGTGCTGGACAGCTATTAGAAGTTGAGAGAAAAATGGCCATCATAAAAAAAGTTCCTTTTGAAAAGTGGGTCACAAAATCTTTCGCTAAAAAAGCTAAATTATTAGAAAATGAAAAAAGAAAATATCAGAGAGAAAGGTTTTTTAGTAGCTGGAAGGAATGGTTTAGCCTTGAAAATACTCAGCAAGCTATTGTGCCATTGATCGTCATTATATTTTTATCAACATTCATTGGTTGGTCCTTAGGCATATCTAAAAATAGTTGTAATCCTTATTTTGAACAAAATTTAGATCAGTCAAATTAATTTTTTCATATTTTTTTGGTACCGAACTTAATATTATTTTGAAAAAATAAATTTTTTATTTAACATTGGTATGAATGAAAAAATTTTAAAAATATAAGTTTATGAATGAAAAATTTACTTCAAATAATTATGAAAATGATGAGTTAAATCTTAATACTGAAGAGAGTGATTATAAAAATTTAGTTACTAGACTTAGAGAGATAAGCTCAAAAATTGCGTTACTGGAAAAACGATATTTGGATAAATTTTAAACTTTTGATAAAAAGTAATTCTAATAAAAAACTGATTTCATTAAAGAGACAACCTTTAGTCTTACTGATCTTTTCATCTATTTCGTTTTTATTGATTTTATTGAGATTAATTTTTTTGCAACTATTGAATTATGAATCTTTTAAGCAAATGTCTGATGAAAACCGGATTAGACTTATTGCTTCTCAACCAATACGCGGAAGAATACTGGATAGAAATGGTAATGTCTTAGCAGATAGTAGAGTCAAATACTCCTTAATAATAAAGCCCCAATCTGTAAATGATATCAATTGGGAAAAACACAAATTGATTGTGTCTGATTTGTTAAATGTTGATAGTAATTTAATTGAAAAAAAATATTTTGATGGTTTAAAAAATAAGCAACTTTCAGTTACTATTCTTGATGATTTAGATGAGGGTCAAATAATAAAATTTAAAGAAAATGAAGATAATTTATCTAGTTTTGAAATAGCTACGAAATTAATTAGAAATTATCCCTATAAATCTCTTGCTGCTCATGTTATTGGTTATACTCAACCAATCACTGATCCGGAATATAAATTTTTATCTAAAAAGGGTTATAAATTAAATGATTTAATAGGAAGAACTGGAATTGAATATGTCTATGAAGACTTTATAAGAGGTGAATGGGGTGGAGAGATGGTTGAAGTAAATTCTTTAGGCAACTTTCAAAAATCATTGGGTATTAAACCTTCAATAAAAGGTAATGATATTGAATTGACAATTGATATAAATTTGCAATTAGTTGCGGAAGAAGTACTTAAAGATAAAAAAGCTGGAGCAATAATAGTGATGGATCCAAGAGATGGTGCAATAAGAGCAATGGCTAGCAAGCCTACTTTTGATTTGAATTTTTTTTCAAAGGATTTTAAGCCTGAAAAAGAATATAATAATATATTTAATTCATCTCAAAAACCTCTTTTTAATAGAGCACTAAATGCTTATGATCCGGGAAGTGTTTGGAAAATTGTAACTGCTTTAGCTGGCTTAGAAAGTGGTAAATTCCCTAAGGATACTTTGCTAGATACAAAACCATGTATCATTTATGGAAGTCAATGTTTTAGGGAACATAATGATTTAGGTTTTGGGAAGATAGGTTATGAAGATGCTTTAAGAGTTTCAAGCAATACATTTTTTTATCAAGTCGGATATGGAGTAGGCGTTGATGAAATTTACGAGGTATCCAAAAAGTTAGGTTTTAATTCCTTATCCGGGATTGAAATTTCTGAACAAGAAAATACAGGATTAGTAGCAAGTAGTGAATGGGCTAAAGAAGGTAGAGGATGGGGCCAACCAGGAAGAACTCCATGGGTTCCGGAAGATATTGCGAGCATGTCTATTGGACAATTTGTTGTTCAAGTTACTCCTATTCAAATAGCTAGAGCATATTCCGCGATTGCAAATGGAGGTTATCTAGTCACTCCCCATCTAGCTAAAAAAGGTGGGAAATATCTTTTAGATAAAAAAAGAATAAAAATAGATATTGATCAAAATAATATTCAGTTGATAAAACGCGGGTTGAGGAAAGTTGTTGAGTCTGGCACAGGTGTATCAATTAATTATGGCGTTTCAAATTTACCTCCAGTTTCAGGTAAAACTGGAACTGCTGAAGATGGTGAAGGTGGCTTAGATCATGCTTGGTTCGTTTGCTTTACTCCTTCTGAAAAGAGTGAGTTGCTTGTAGTTGCTTTTGCACAAAATACTCCTGGTGGTGGATCTGTACATGCACTTCCTATGGCTAGAGAAATTTTGAAAGTTTGGAATGAAAAAAAATGAAATTCTTTTAGGTTTAAAAGTTTATGTTTTTAATTTTTTCATTTGTAAAAGTCTTTGAATAATATCTTCAATAGTTTTCGTATCTATTGGTTTACTATATGAGGACAAAAGTTGTCTTCCTAATACCTGACTTCCTAAATGAACTAATTGTATGCGTAACGAAGTAAGAAGTTCTAATCCTACCCCACCAGAGAATGTAGCAATTGCGATTGGTTGACCATTAAATAAATTCCTAAAGTCATCTCCCGAAATAGAAAGCCAAGCTATGAAGTTTGAGAGAATAGGAGGTATTGATCCATTATATTCAGGAGCACAAATCACCCACTTTTCTATTGCGAAAAGCTTTTTTTTTAATTCTTCTATTACAACCGGGATATTATCTTTGCTATGAATTCTTGGATTAAATAATGGAATGTCAAGAGTCGTAAGATCTAATATCTCAGAACTTATTTTCAATTCATTACTTTTTTCAAGGAATTTTTCAGAAAGTTCTAAATTTTTTCCACAACTAGCAGTAATGATTATAAGATCTTTTGATTCAGTCATAAATTAGATAAATAAATTTAATAGCTAGCACCAGTTTTACGGTGATGAACTGCTGTCAGACTATCGGATTTTAGTATATTACCGTGTAGTACTTCAGCGTATATTACCCAATGATCCCCACATTCCATTCTCTCTTTTACAGAAGCATCTAACCACGCTAAAGATTCAGGAATAATTATTTGTTCATTAGGAGTTAATTCAATATCTAAACCTACAAATCTATCTTCACCTGGTGCAAAGGGTTTTGTGAATCTTTTCAAAGGTTCTTTAAAATCTTTTTCACTTAGAATATTTAATGCGAATGAATCTCCTATTTGTAGAAGAGACTCTACCGATCTATCTTTTGCCACTGCAATACTTAATCCTGGAGGAGAAAAACTTGCTTGACTAACCCAAGATGCAAGCATAGCTCCTTTGATATTATTCTCATCTTTGCCTTTAGAGGCAGTTAAAACGCAGAGTGAGCCAATTACTCTTCCAAGAGCTTGTAGCTTTGGATCCGTTTTGCTTGTAATCATTCCGGTATCTGACTTTCTGGGTTTTTTCTTTGATTTTTTTATAATTTTTCTTCCAAAGTGAGTTCCTATCTCTTCTAGCTCTTTAATCTTTGGTTTATTTGGACTGAATTTAATTCTTATAGGGTCAAAACTAAACTTAAAACCACCATCTTTTAACTTTGTTTCAAGTAAATCTATAGCTTCGCCGCTCCAGCCAAAACTACCAAAAATTCCTACTGGTTTATCTCTATTACCCTCTGATAACAAAGTTCCTAGTGCACTTACTATTGGAGTTGGGGCGTGACCACCAAGTGTAGGAGAGCCTATTAAATATCCATCAGCATTTTGGATAGATTTTACAAGTTCATCATTTGGTGTAAATTCACAATTTATACTTTCAACTTCGACAGAAGTTCTATTTATCCCTTTAGCTAATGCATCACCTATTGAGGCTGTATTTCCATATGCACTTGCGTATATCAGAGCGATCTTAGGATTATTTGTTGAGAGATTCTCACCCCATCTAATATAGTCATTGAAGAAGCTTTTTAAGCTATATTCGATAGCGGGACCATGTAATGGTGCAATAGTTTTAATGTCATAATCTGCAATTTTTTCAGTTATTGATACTACTTGATTAGACATTGGTGCCATTAAGCAATCGTAAAAATGTTTCCTATCAGTTTCTGTACTAACTCGATTTGTTTCAGACCAATCTGCAGAAGCAATGTGAGCAGAAAAAATTTTTTCACTTAGAAGGATTTCTTGATTGCGTTCATAAATGATCAGACCTCCAGGCCAACGTGCTGTTGGAATAGGAATTAACTCTAGTGAAATGTTATCTAACTCTAAATTAAGTTCCTTTTTAACTATGTTTATTTTGGGTAATTCAATTTCAACGAAGTCTTTTAAGTTAGGATTTCTTTGATTCCAAAGTTCATTAATAAGTTTAAAGCCTGGATTAGAGCAAGTAATAGTTGTGTTTTGAAATTTGGTACTTATATTTTTTATAGTTTGAATAATTTGGGGATTAATATGACCAGAAATGAAATTGATTTTATCTAATTTAAATTGATCGCAAAACCTAGAAATTACTTTATTAAATGAATTTAAATATTGTTTCTCAGGTGGATGAATAATAAAAAGTTCCTCATTATTTCTAATGAAAAAAGTATTAAAAGAGGTTCCTTTTTCAAGGTTAAATTCAAGTTCAAATCTTTCTTTATTTTGGTCTAAAAATCTTACACAAGAAAAATTATCGGTAATTTCAAATTCTGATAAGTTTTCATTTTCTGAAAGTAAGCCTATATTTATATCTGACATTTTAAAAATTTATTTTCTAATAATGATTAGCAACTTTTCTGTGATGAACTGCTGTCTTGCATGATAAATCAGAAACATTACCATTTTCAACAATCCCGTAAATTATCCAATGATCTGGAGTTTCCATTCTGGAACTAACTTTACAATCTAAAAAGGCGAGTGAATCTGAGAGAACTGGTCCTCCTTCAGCGATGTTGCTAATTACATCTACATCTGCAAATCTGTCAGCTCCTGGGGCAAATCTTTTTAAAAAATGTCTGAACATTTTTTGATAGTTATCTTCTCTCAAGATATTCACAACGAAACCTTTCCCAACTTGCATAAATGATTCAATAGCTCTATCTTTTGCTACCGCAACTGTAATGCCTGGCGGAGAAAAGCTTGCTTGACTAACCCAACTTGCTACCATTGCACTTTGTCTAAATGTAGAACCTTCCCCTTGGCTCGCTGTAACTACATATAATCCTCCACTTAATCTACCTAACGCTTTATCTAAATTTGAATCGAGGCTTTTCATAGAGGCAATATTCTTCTTTTTATTAATCAATTGACCCAAGTCAGTTCCAGCTTCTTCGAATTGTTGATAAACAATTGGATCTGGAATATTTCTAACTCTTAGAGGCGAAAATGCCTCTTTCTGTCCTAGTTCTCTTAATTTATTTGCTAGTGAATCTATTGGTTCATCATTTCCACCAAATGCATCGTATACAGCCGTAAATTGTTTTGGTTTTAATGCTGCAAACAATGTTCCAAGAGATTCTTTTAAATCGTTATCTGAATCCACTGGCCATGTGGGAATAACCACTGCTTTTGATTCAGAAATTAAACTTGTTAATTCTTGAGTGTCAGAAGATCTTAAGTCAATTAATTGAACCTGTGCATCTGCTTTACTTATTCCATGAGATATAGCTTGACTTAGTCGATCGCAATATCCATAGTCGCTTATATAACATACCGATACAAATTCATTACCTTTACTTTTATTGCTGCTCCATTCTAGATATTTTCCTTTCCAAAAATTGACCTGATTATGGAGCAAAGGCCCATGACCAACAGCTATTGTTTTTAATTCAGGTAGCTTATCTATTCTTTTAATTGCTTGCAGAACGCTTCTAGCGTTTGGACCCATAAGGCAATCGTAATAAAAACGGAAATCATCGTATATTTCTTTTTGATCAGTGTCAAAAAATTCTTCAGAACAATAATGTAGTCCAAATGCATCGCATGTATAGAGAACATTTGTGCTGTGATCATATGAAAATATGGTATCTGGCCAATGTAAATTTGGTGCACTTATAAATTCAATATTATGTTCTAAACCACTATTAGGATTAGTTCCGAGATTTAAAAACTCTCCACTCTTAACCTCTAGATGCTTAAAAGGAATATGAATTTGGTCTTCAATAAATTTAAGGGCTAATTTTGATCCAACTACTGTGATATTTTGGTTTAGTTCTAAAAGATTACCTATTAAACCAGAGTGATCAGGTTCTGTATGGCTTGTAATTAGATAATCAACTTCTTGAGGATTTACCTTTTTCAGTAATTCTTCAAACCATAATTCTNCNAACTTTGCNTGACTAGTATCAATAATTGCTAGTTTNTCGCCTTTAATAATAAAACTATTGTAAGTAGTTCCATTTCTTAAACCAAATTCAATATCAAATCTACTGCGATCCCAATCCAAAGATCTTATGGCACAAGAATCATCAGCAAAGTTTTGAGATTGAACCGTCAACTTGTTATTAGTTTGAGCCAATTTAGAATTACTTGTCTGAGCAGAGGCTATCATAGAATAATTAGCTTTATAAATTAACTTTAGTTATATAGAATATAAATTCGCGTGATTATTTTGCGAAATAACCGAAATTACGCTTTTCTTTAATTTTTAATCTTCTTATTCTGGATAAATGACATCTCAACTAATTAAAAAAATAGTTACTGGAGATGAGATAAGA
>FUFK010036696.1_pt1 | contig 11346 bp, 15 predicted proteins | sample 1021851 | NCBI WGS metagenome assembly FUFK01 (sample SAMEA51879418, study PRJEB19060) | metagenome
TGTGAAAGTTTTATATTCCCATTTATTCATATTTTATTTCCATCAAAATTAAATCATTAAATAACAAGTGAAATAATATACACTCCAAGATAAGCAAATATTGTCAAAAGAACAACTGCTACTATTAAGCCTTTAAGTAATTTTCCTAAATCAGACATTATACTAATCTTCTAGAATAGGATACTCATCCTCAGATATGTCCTCGTCACAAGATGGTTTAAGATAGTCTCTAACTACTTTATCAGCTTTTTCTTTCTCTTTTTTCTTTATATCGATAGCTTCGACATTTTTATCTTTACAGTCNTTCATTTATTNATCAACTTTAATAGCTCTTCGACTTTATTATCAAGAGCTTTCTTATTTTTAAATGACTCTACTACACAAGATTCAACGTGTTTTTTTAAAACATTTGACTCAACTCTTACTAAAGCAGCTTTAGCAGCTTTGATCTGATTTAAGACATCTATACAATATTTACCCTCATCAATCATTTTAATTACACCTCTAATTTGGCCTTCGACTCTTTTAAGTGCAGACAGCTGAGATTGATGCGATGGATGATCTTTCATAGTTATAGATACTCCGGCAGAACGTAAGTGAAGAAGCTNGCGAATATGAATATACCAACTGATAGGTAATAGATATTAGAAGTCCTTTTTCTGGTTCTCAAGCAAATGTCTCTTAAATTTGGATCTACTGGACATGGATCATTTTTTGATTTTTCAATNAAAAGACCAGCAATAATAAGAATTATTAANGTNATAACTGATATATATATTTTATAGTGTGAAATTATAACAAGCTGCGGAAAAGCATTAACCATTGATGCAAANGTAGCACCTGCACCGAGGGCTACAAACAGTGCAGGTAAAGCACAACATATTAATGTTGATGTTGAAGCTAAAAGCGTCAACAAACCTAGCTTTGACGATTCTTGTTTATTGGTCATGTAATTTTCTTCAATGTCATACCAGTAGCTGACTGTCCATTAGATAAAAATATATTCTTAATTTCTCCAAAGTCTACTTTTTTAGCATTATCATAGGCAATAAGNACTTTTCCAGTNTCAAGGCTTACNAGTACTCTTTTAACTAAAGCNTCGTCGTAAAATGTTTTCTCAATTCCTCTGGCACAAAAGTCACATACCATTCCATTAACATCAACGATAACTACTTGAGAACTACCGAGGTCAGAGACAAATTTATTATACATTGCGTCGTCTAATTCTGTTTTTGAACCATCTACAGCAACATGTGAACTATGATCATGTTGTTTTGAATTATGATCATGCATATTATCCATCGCATATAAATTATTAGAAATGAATAATGTTGTTAATATTACTATTTTATACATATTTTCTCCCTATAAATTAAAACCTTTTCATGAAATGTAAATCCCAATGTGACTCTTTACTTCCAACTTCTAATAAAAAGTCTCCTTTAAATAGTTTGATAAAAGGATAAGTTTTCCATTTATCATCTCTAGTATCTTCTTTTGATTTGAGCATAATCCATGTATGAAGTTGATTATATTCTCCAAGGTATGGTGCTATACCTATCTGGAATTCATTTTCAGTATAATCCTTTTGACTAGCTCGTTTNTCAAGTATTGAGAAAGAAGTAAAGTACCTCCGTGTCTCCCAATCACCATGGACGCCATAGTACAAATCATCATTACTTTTTGTAGATATTGATGCAGTTAGATATAGATTTCTTTGAGATGCTTTAGTATTTTTCCTGTCTAACAGGAAGGTAGATCGAATACTAATGTATTGGTCATTATAATATCTATCAGTTATATATTCCGCTCCCACTGAATATTTATAACTTGGCGAATAGTGATAGTAGTACGATGACATCATTGAGTTGGATTTATACATCATTGTTGAACCCCCAGTCCATGATATTGGACGGGCCTCTACTATTGACGCAGACATAAGCGTAACAAACAATACAATGAATTTATACATACCCATATGGGGTATATTAGCTTTTATTGAATTATTGTCAATAACTGTTCACAAATCAGCGGTATGTGTTAATCTCTGACCATACTAGGGGGAGATATGAAAAAACTATTGTTAATTGGTTTAGCTACTTTTGCGTGTGATATTTATGCTTCAGATTATAATTATATTGCCTCAGAGCATGAGCTGAAATTTAAAGATGGAACTTATGAACAGACAGAACAAAGAGTAGTTATTGGCAGAAATATGGCGCTCGATGGCTATCAAGTTTTTGGTGAAATAGGTTTTGGAGAGGACATAACCGAAGGNCAATCNNTTGNATCTGGATNNATCAGACTATGATTATTATAAAGTTGGATTTGAGACTAAGTATTTTGATTCTCTTGATCTTGAGGTTGAATTTGAAAGTAAGTTAAACTCATCAACTAAAGATAACAATCAGCTAAAGATAAACACAAAGTATAAGTTCTAAAATAGAATCATTTGATTTGTATGATTATGGATAGCATCTTATAATTCCCAATGTATGTTGTATGATATCCTTTTTTATCTTTTAATTGCTGCAATCGCCCTGCTTGTGTCCACCGATTTATATAAGTTTCTAAATGCCTGGTTTACAAATCCAAGAATGTCACTAGAGATGCTAAAAGCAAATCCATTTGGCAGTGTTGTTTTTCCATTAGTCTTGATAATAATTTGGTTTTTTATTTACGGCTAGTGAGAATCACCTCATATTTATGGNTGAAAAAGACAAATCAAANAAAGTAATTTTACTAGAGGTTTTGAAGCTCCTTCTTATTGGAGTATCTTTTGTGGGTATAGCAATCCTAATTCTCATTAACATCAAATGATCAAGCTTAGTCAATCATTCATGATGGTGTGTATAGCAAGTAATAAAATAAGAACCCCAATGACATATTGGTAAACATAGAACGCGGTAAAACTAAATATAATTAAAATTAATGATTTAGTTCTTTTTGACACAACATTATTGTATCATAAACTGATGTGTGATAGTCATGACAATGTAAACGAACATATCCATACTGAGCATTGCCACGATAATGATCATATACACAGTTCGGTTTGTTACCAATGCGGTAAAGTACACTCAGTTTATTTCATTAAAGAACATCATTGTCTTGAGGAAACTCTCTCTACAAAAAAAGAGAGTCTCCATGAACAGTGCATACAAACATACTTCTCTACACGAGCTCCACCACTTCTAATTAATTAAATTTTTTTTAATTAATTTAGGAGTAAAAAATGAAATTTTTTAGGTTAATGCCATTAATGNTGGCATTGTTTATAACACCATCTGTAAATGCTGAGGATCTTACATCTATTGAAGTTAAGTCATCANTTCTNTCTAATTCAATTACAGAAAATAAATACCCTATCTCACTAATAGAAGGGAAAGATCTAGATCCNTCTAAATCAATCGGTACCAACTTAAGGCGCATTCCAGGGGTTTCTAACTCTGATTACGGTACTTCTGTCGGTCAACCAGTCATAAGAGGTTTAGGAGGCAGCCGAGTGAGAGTACTCTCAAACAATAACTATGTTAGTGATTTGAGTTTTTTCAGTGCGGATCATCCTGTTATGTTAAATCTAAATCATGCATCGCACATAGAGGTCATCAAAGGCCCATCGTCATTATTCAATCACAGTGGAACCACCGGCGGTATAGTCAACGTGATAACAGGGTCATCTACAGANGANTTATATACNGATGAAAAAATAAGTTTTGGNAGATCTTACGACACTGTCAGCGAGGGTTACTCAAATAATTTTCTTCTAAAGAAAAATATCAGTGATATTGCATTTTATTTCTCACACGATAAGAGAGATNATTTTAAGTATGATCTATCAGAGGGGTCACTTTATGAAGAGGGTAGTGAAGTCCATACCTTGAATAATTCTGACTATGCAGATAAAAGTTCAACTATTGGATTATCATTGATCAAGAATTGGGGTTATTTNAGTTTCTCTTTTGTGAATAATAAAGGTACTTATGGTATAGCCTATCACGCTGAGGAAGAAGAGGAAGAGGAGGAAGAAGGNGAGCATAGGATTTATTCAGCNCATAAGTCAGANACATATAATTTTATCGGAAGATTAGACAATCTTGCATTTGCTAATTCTCTTGACTTTTCTATCAGCAATACNAATGCACACATTAAAGAGCATGAAGAAGACGGAACTTTCAAAGTTATGAATAATAATTCTACTGCATACANTTTTAAGTTTAATCTTGATTCTAATNANATTGAAAAAAGATTACTGCTAAGTTATGAGCATGCCAAATCTCCNTTTTCAAGNAATGCATANGTTCCAAAGTCAGAGAGCTTTGATCGATCAATCGCATATTATTCTCAGGNACAAAAGTATGGTTTAGATTTTAATTATGCACTTAGATATGATTTTAATGAGAGACTGACTTCCACAAAAAANTATGAAGACTCTGCGTTTAGCATATCTACAAACACCAGTCAGCAAATTACAGATAATCTGTCATATAATCTTGGTCTATCTCATGTATCAAGAAGCCCTAATATGGCTGAATTATTTGCAGATGGGAAACATGGACCCACAAATAGATATGAGAAGGGTGATAGTTCACTTGAAAGAGAAGTTTCAAAAAATATTGATCTCGGACTTCGGTTTACAAGCGGAGACTCCATTATAGATTTTTCTCTATATCGCAATGATGTTAAAGACTTCATTTACCTCAGAGACTTGGGTACTACTTCTTATGATGGTGAACATCAAGATGCTAATTGGTCTCAAAAAGATGCTGTATTTCAAGGTTATGAAATTTCATACATGAAACCATTTACTCTTGGAGATATTGATCTATATCTTACTCTAAGTAGAGATGATATATCAGCAACATTCGATAACGATACATATGTGCCAAGAATACCTAGTGCTAAAAATATTTTAGATTTAGCTATACTGGGTCAAAAGAATGAGACATATGTAATAAGTTTAATTTTCTCAGAGAGTCAAAAAGATTTTTCATCTATTGAGACAGAAACAAATTCCTNTGTTGATCTTGCAATGAAATATTCAAATAAGATTGCCATTAGTAGTAATTATGATCTCAATGTGAATCTATTTGGTAATAATTTATTAGATAGGACTAGGAGAAACCATGCCTCATTTGTAAAAGCACATGTTCCACTACCAGCATCAAGCTTTGGATTTGACGTATCGCTTGATTACAAATTCTAAAAGCGAAAATATATTATGCCGGGTTATCCGGCATAATATTATTTGAAAACTAGTCTCATTAATAAAAATATATTTGTAATTACAGTTCATCAACATATACTCAATTCATGACAAAGAACTTATTATCTCAAATCTTAATATTATCGTTTATTGCGATTTCACATGCATCTCTTGCAGATAAGAGTTATGACAAAACTAATCTATTAACTTGTTCGGCCTACCATTTCAAAGAAAAACTCAATAGTCAGTATTCAGCAGAAAAGAAATACAATTACCACAATAAGTACTTTAATAATTTAAAAGAAATATTTATGGCTCAACATCCAGAAGTATCGACATCCAGCTATATATTATCAATAACAAGTATTATGGAGTCTTGGTCATATGAAGCCCAAGAAAAAGGTCAAAGGTATTCAGATCTAAAAGTAGAAAGAGAATATAAAGACTTATGTAATTCAATAATTGAGATCAATTAGTTGATTTCCAGGTTCCTCCATATTGATATGATTTGTGGTACTTCTGCTTAACTTTGGATAGGCAATCCTGACATAAAAAAATCCAGTTTGTATTCTCGTATCTGCATCGGAAAAGTTTATGAAATTCCTTTGAACATTGTGAGCACTTTTTCTGCTTTTGTATTTTCATTATATAGGAACTAAGTTCATAGCAAGAATTAATCCTAGTACTGTGCTTACAACCCATGATAGAAATAGAAAAGCAAGAATATCNGCTATAGTTTTGTACTCATAATTCACAATGTCTTTAAGATAATATGGCCTAAGTAGGAAGTAGACTATTGCTATTGACAAGATTGTGATTAATGATATTTGATCCATCTGTTTCTCGATAATGTTGCTGATACCACTAAGATCCACAAGATGGTGCATTATAATATATTAAAGATTTCTTTNTAATCTTGTTTATTTNTTAAAAATATGATTCAGAATTTTGGNTATTGTGATGNGATAAATATGCAATAAAAAGTCAATAAAAATAATTAAATTTAGATGTAGATATTTCTTTTTTTTGAGAGTACTTTGGATATATGAGGTTATTTATAACTTGTTTGTATTTAAACGCTCACCATGCTACTGAACACTCTGTAGATGAAATTCTTCATCATAAGAATCACAAGAATCAATCAAGAGAATTTATACTAGACAAGCTGCGGCGAAGCTAAGCACTCGACTTCTTTCAGCTTATTTTCCTAGTTATTTATTAAAAACCCAATAAAATCCAGTTTTGCAAAGATCTAATATTATGCATAAATCTTCACTCTGAAGACGTAATTTTGAGTAAATAACTCAAGTTCCTGTTAAAATCTTATTGTTTTTATTGACTTAAATTTAAGATATATTTTACAAATGTTTGATTACGCACCTTACATATTTTGGGCATATTTCTTGGTAATTGTACCAATGGTCCTGGTTGTGCTTATTTTGATATACAAAGGTAGAGAAATTAGAAAACAAATCTCTGAAAGATAGGCCGCTTATGAAAAAAAGATCCGCAAGAATTTACTACGTCTCCTTCTTACTCGTTATTTTAGGATTCGTTTTATATGCATTCGTCAAAACATTTAATGAAAACTTGTTATATTACCGTAGTCCAACTCAATTAGTTAATGGCAACTTCCCAGACAATTATGTATTCAGAATTGGAGGAATGGTCGAGNAGGGCTCACTTATTAGAGTATCAGGGACAAAGAAAGTTTCTTTTAATGTTACAGACTTTAACAATAAAGTCTTAGTTAAGTATGATGGAATATTACCAGATCTTTTCAGAGAGGGTCAGGGCGTCGTGATTAGAGGTTACCTTCAGAATAACCTTTTTGTCGCAGAAGAGGTGCTAGCAAAACATGATGAGACGTACATGCCACCAGAGGTAAAAGAGTCATTAGGCTTAACTGAAGATGGTAAATATAAAACTATGGAGAGTATTACTCAATGATTATCGAGATTGGATATGTCGGGCACTTCNTTCTACTATTAGGCCTTATGAATTGTATTATTTTGCTCTCGCCCAAAGTACTAACAAATTCAAATATTTCACAGGAAATATTATTCTCTGCATCTAAATTACACTTTCCAATTATACTTATCTCATTTTTATGCTTGATAACAACTTTTGTAGGTGAAGACTACTCTCTAGATTATGTATCTAAAAATTCAAATTCAAGCCTTCCGCTCATATACAAAATATCGGCAGCATGGGCAGGGCATGAGGGATCGATGCTTTTATGGTGCGTGGTCTCAAGTTTTTGGATGTTTCTTGCAAGTATGTACAGTAGTAATCTAAACAAGCGCCTGAGAGTTAATTTTTTAGCGATAATGGGCATCCTTAATCTTGGCTTTCTCCTTTTTGTGGTTGCAACCTCCAATCCTTTTGATAGAAATATGACTATCCCTCTTGATGGAAACGACCTCAATCCACTTTTACAAGATTTTGGCTTAATAGTTCATCCTCCAATGTTGTACATGGGATATGTTGGTCTATCAGTTGTTTTTTCTTTTGCCGTTGCGTGTTGTTTCGAGGATGATTTCAAAAAAGAATGGGCTCAATGGATCAGACCTTGGGTATTAGCCTCTTGGGCATTTCTAACTCTAGGGATAGCGCTTGGAAGTTGGTGGGCATACTATGAATTAGGTTGGGGAGGATGGTGGTTCTGGGATCCAGTCGAAAATGCATCCTTTATGCCNTGGNTNATGGCTACGGCGCTTCTTCATTCCGTGATTGCTACAAGTGAAAAAGGAATTTTTAAAAGTTGGACNATATTATTATCAATTTTTACTTTTTCTCTGAGTTTGCTTGGCACTTTTTTAGTTAGGTCTGGTATTTTGATCTCTGTTCATTCATTTGCAAATGACCCTTCGAGGGGAGTATTTATATTATTTATGCTGATTGCACTGATAGGTGGAGGACTTTTATCTTATGCACTAAACTCAAAAAAATTCGTAGATGACAGTGATGTAAGACTTATTTCTAAAGAAGGTTTCTTTTTACTTAANAATATTCTTCTTGTAACAGCTACATTTACTATCCTTCTTGGAACAATGTATCCGTTATTTTTAGATATATTAGGACTTGAAAAAATTTCTGTGGGCGTTCCTTACTATAATGCTGTGTTTGTGCCTTTAATGATTCCATTGATATTATTGGTTGGCTATGTTCCTATTCTTCTGTCAAGGACCTCAATCGATTCACAACTAGTTCAGTTACTCATAATATTTATTATTAGTATATTTTTGTCATTTATCTTTTCCGTACAATCTATACTTTTTTTCATTGGCATATTTTCTACTGTTTGGATTATTGCGAATATATTTTTTGATTTCTACAGATCGTCAGATAATTCTGTGAAAATTAGAAGAAGAGTAGGTATGTACTTTGCGCATTTTGGTCTGGCGATATTTATAATTGGAGCAAGCGTCTCAGAGAGTAATAAAATAGAGAAAGAGTTTACTCTTGAAATTGGAGAGACAAAAAAAGTAGGTGTCTTTGATTATAGATTTGAAAATCTCAAAGAGTTTAAGTCTACTAATTATGATGCGGTAATTGCTTCAATTATTGTCAGTAAAGGTGATAGATTCATTACAGAAATTAATCCAGAAAAAAGGCTATATCACTCAAGTGATTCTCCGATGACCGAAGCAGGTATAAATGGAAGGCTCGATAGGGATCTTTATGTTTCACTTGGAAATATGGTATCTGATAATAAATGGTCTATGAGAATTTACGATAAACCATTGATTAGACTTATATGGATTGGGACGATATTCATGATATTAGGTGCTATATTTAGTATTAGATTTAAGCAATCGAAAATATATGAATAAGATCACTATCTTCTTTGCCCTAATTTTTATATCCGTAAGTATATTCCTCTATAAAGGGCTCCATTATGATCCTAAAAAAATTGAATCTCCTTTGATTGGTAAAACTTTTCCGGAATTTAAACTAACAGATCTATATACCAAGGACACACTTACAAATAGTAACTTCTTAGAAAAAAAAACTATTGTAAATGTATGGGCTAGTTGGTGTCTTGAATGTGAGAGAGAGCACTCATATTTGATTCAGCTTTCAAAAAATAAAGATATTGATATGATTGGGATTAATTATAAGGATGAGACAAGTGAAGCTATGGGATGGTTGAGCATGAGGGGAAATCCCTATAGGATAATCATCAAGGATAGTATAGGTGATTTATCACTTGATCTTGGCGTATATGGAGTGCCTGAGACATATATTTTGGATAAAAATCAAGTAATTCAATACAAACATATTGGACCTATTAATAATCAAATTATCCAAGAGGAAATGCTGCCTATTCTGAGTGAATAAGATGAGAATTTACCACTTAATCATTTTCTTANTGATAAGCAATNNATCATTTGCGTCAGNNGAGTTTGAAAAACAATACACAAANCTCATTGAGGAGCTTAGATGNATGGTTTGTCAAAATCAAAATCTTGCAGAGTCTGAAGCNCCNNTAGCAGTNGATATGAAAGAAAAAATTCGAGAGATGCTNGAAGNTGGTAAGACTGAAAAAGAAATAAAAAGTTTTTTGTCTGAAAGATATAGCTCTTACATTCTTTACGATCCACCTGTTAATATGCAAAACATCCTTCTCTGGCTAGGCCCATTTATATTTATACTGTTCTTGGGATATTTTTTGCTTAGGCGATATATAAAATGATTTATATTTTTCTTTCTGCGATTATCCTTGTGTATTTATTTATTCTCTTCAAGAGTAGGAATGTTGATGGACAATTTACGAGTAGAAAGTTGTATTTATTTATTATCCTATTTTTATCGGTAATCACNGTCTATATTTTTTCATTAAGTTATGACCTATCTAATACAGCTGATTACAAACAAATTCACTCTAAGAATATGTCAGTACGTAATAATATTAAAACTATCAGAGAAAATATACCCAAACTAGAATCACGTCTACTTAATTCTTCAGACGACTTCAATGGGTGGCTAATGCTTGGAAAATCGTATTCGATTCTGAAAAATTATCAAAAAGCATCAAAAGCATATCAGATAGCTATTAATTTAAGACCTGATAATATGGATGCACTTCGTGAGTANATATTNGTACTNAGAAGCGANGGCGAGATTGTCAATAAAGATTTGATNGAAAAATATTTTGTTATTTACATTNACAAAACCAATGAACCTCAAGCTTTACTAGACCTTCTAAGTTTTTCTTTCAATGTGAATGACAATCTTCTTGCACAAAATACATTGAATGAAATAATCCAACATCCAAATATAGCTAATAAAAATGAATATAAAAAATTACTAACAAACCTAAAAGATAGTTCAGGTCTATCTCAAACCATATTAGACTTATCAGTNACTTCNAGGGATAAATACGAGGGCTACTTCTTTATGATATTAAAAGAGAAAAATATTAATCAGCCTTTTGCTATCAAAAGAGTTAAAATAAGCAGCGCTAACTTTAATGTAAAGTTTACATCTAATGATTTTATGGTGAAAGAGAACACAAATATCCCAAATGATTTTGAATTCATAATTAAGCATTCGAAAAGCGACCGATTTTCAAGTGATGTTAATCTAATCGAAGTATTTAGAATGAATATCAGTGATTATAATAGTGTCAAAAAAGAAATATTACGAGTTACCTTTTAATAGTATTCTGTCATCAAATACAAAACATTCACCTTTCCAGTATTTATTCTCTGTACTATTTAAATAATTAATTATTCCGCCTTGAAGTTGATATACATCCTCAAAACCAATATCACTGAGATATTTTCCTGCCTTTTCACACCTAATCCCACCAGTACAAAAAATTGCAGTTTTCTTTTTTCTATCTAACTTGTTTAGCTCGGCAGTCTTATCCTTAAGATCTGTAAAGTTTATTAGGCAAAGATTTATAGCACCTTTGAATGTCCCTAAGTTGTATTCGAAGTTATTTCTCATATCGATAATTTGAGCATCATTTCTAATTATTTTATCCCAATGATGAGGGGTGATGCTTTTTTGGTTTTTTTTATCACTATTTTTTAAGAGAGAATTAAATCTAATAATTTCATTCTTCACTTTCACTTTGAGTTTTTGAAAAGCGATATCATCGCTCTTTGTTTTATTTATATGTATATCAC
>FUFK010037528.1_pt1 | contig 11346 bp, 9 predicted proteins | sample 1021851 | NCBI WGS metagenome assembly FUFK01 (sample SAMEA51879418, study PRJEB19060) | metagenome
CGGCCACCATCGAGCTGGACCATCGGACGAAGCTCCGGCGGGATCACCGGCACGACGTCGAGGATCATGGCGCGCGGGTCGTTGATGCGGCGGCCGTACTCGTCGCGGCGGTTGAACGCAGCGACGATCTTCAGCCGCTTGATCGCCTTTTGCTTGCGCTGCGCGCTGAGACCCTTCACGCCCTCCGGCGGGTCGATCTGCTCGCGGAGCTTTGCTTCTTCATCGTCGAAGTCGAGATGCTCGACGAGGCGGGCGATCGCGTCGGCACCCATGCCGCCGTCGAAGTAGTCGCCCCAGCGATCCTGCAGCTCACGCCACAACATCTCGTCCTCGATGATCTGACGGCCGTGGAGGGACTTGAACTCGTCCCAGGCCCGATCGAGGATCTCCTTTTCGAACTCGAACTGTTCGCGGATCTCGGCGAGGTCCTTGTCGGCCTGCCGGCGAGCCGCCTTGAGTTCGGTCTCCTTGGCGCCGTCCTTCTCGAGGTCGGCGAGCTCGGACTCGAGATCCTCGCTGCGGCGAGCGAGATCGAGCTCCATGTCCTTGTCGATGGCCTCACGCTCACCGACAACCTCGGTCTCCAGCGAAGCGAGATCCTCGTCACGGCGCTCCTCGTCGACAGAGATGACGAGGTTGGCAGCGAAGTAGATGACCTTCTCGAGCTGCTTGGCCTTGAGCTCTTCCTTGGGCTCGGTGCCCATGAGAAGGTAGGCGAGCCACGAACGGGTGCCACGCAGGTACCAGATGTGCACGGCCGGGGCGGCGAGCTCGATATGGCCCATCCGCTCACGGCGAACCTTCGAGCGGGTCACCTCGACGCCGCAGCGCTCACAGATGATGCCCTTGAAGCGAACCCGCTTGTACTTGCCGCAGGCGCACTCCCAGTCCTTGGTCGGACCGAAGATCTTCTCGCAGAAGAGGCCGTCCTTCTCGGGCTTGAGCGTGCGGTAGTTGATGGTCTCGGGCTTCTTGACCTCACCGTTGGACCACATGCGGATGCTGTCCGCGGTCGCGAGCCCGATTTTCAGGTTGGAGAAATCGTTGACGTCGAGCATGACTGTCCTCTCTCAGTTCTTGTTGGGCTCAGACGCGGGCCGCACGAGCGGCGGCGCGGGCTGCGTCTTCTTCGTCGGATCCACGTTCGGGCCGTGAGATGTCGATCCCCAGCTCCTCGACCGTGCGGAATGTCTCTTCGTCGAGCTCGCGCATCTCGATCTCCTGACCGTCGTGCGAGAGCACCTCGACGTTGAGGCACAGCGCCTGCATCTCCTTGATGAGCACCTTGAAGGACTCGGGGATGCCCGGCTCCGGAATGTTCTCGCCCTTGACGATCGCCTCGTAGACCCTCACACGGCCGAGGACGTCGTCGGACTTGATGGTGAGCAGCTCCTGCAGCAGATAGGCAGCGCCGTACGCCTCGAGCGCCCACACCTCCATCTCACCGAAGCGCTGGCCACCGAACTGGGCCTTACCGCCAAGCGGCTGCTGGGTGATCATCGAGTACGGACCAGTCGAGCGGGCGTGGATCTTGTCGTCAACGAGGTGCGCCAGCTTCAAGATGTAGACGTACCCGGTCATGATCGGGTTGTCGAAGGCCTCACCGGTGCGACCGTTGAACAAGGTCTGCTTGCCATCGGTCTGGATGAGACGGGTCTCGCCGTCGTTGGACTCGGGGTTGAGGTTGTCAAGGATGTCGACGATCACCGGCTTGTCGCCGGCGAGTTCCTTCTCGTCCCACTTCGCACCGTCGAACACCGGTGTGGCGATGAAGGTCGAGGGCTTGGTGATCGGGCGGGTCTTGGTCTCCGTGCCGCGCACCGGAGCGTCGCCAACCTTCTCGCCGTTGATGTCCCAGCCCCATCGGGCGGCATAGCCAAGGTGGGCCTCGAGCACCTGGCCGACGTTCATTCGAGACGGAACACCGAGCGGGTTGAGGATGATGTCGACCGGCTGACCGTCGGCGGTGTAGGGCATGTCCTCGATCGGGAGGATCTTGGAGATGACGCCCTTGTTGCCGTGGCGACCGGCGAGCTTGTCGCCGACGCTGATCTTGCGCTTCTGGGCGACATAGACCCGCACCAGCTGGTTGACACCAGGCGCCAGCTCGCCGCCGACCGACTCAGCGTCACGGTCGAACACCTTGACGTCGATGATCTTGCCGACCTCGCCGTGCGGGACCTTCATCGAGGTGTCGCGCACCTCACGGGCCTTCTCGCCGAAGATGGCACGGAGCAGACGCTCCTCCGGAGTGAGCTCGGTCTCGCCCTTCGGGGTGACCTTGCCGACGAGCACATCGCCCGGACCGACCTCGGCACCGATACGGATGATGCCGCGTTCGTCGAGGTCGGCGAGGATTTCCTCGCTCAGGTTCGGGATGTCCCGGGTGATCTCTTCGGCGCCGAGCTTGGTGTCGCGGGCATCGATCTCGTGCTCCTTGATGTGGATCGACGTGAGCACGTCGTCCTTCACCAGGCGCTCGGAGAGGATGATGGCGTCCTCGAAGTTGTAGCCCTCCCACGGCATGAAGGCGACGAGCAGGTTCTTGCCGAGCGCCAGCTCACCGTGATCGGTGGACGGACCGTCGGCGAGAAGCTCGCCCTTCTTGACCTTGTCGCCCTCGGCAACCCGGACCTTCTGGTTGATGCAGGAGTCCTGGTTCGAGCGGTCGAACTTCTTCAGGCGCAGGGTCTTCTGGCCGAGCTTCTTGTACTCGATGACGATGTGATCGCCGTCGAGTTCAACGACGGTGCCGTCGTCCTCGGCGAGAAGCATGTCGGCGGCATCGCTGGCGCAGCGCCCCTCGATGCCGGTGCCGATGTAGGGCGCCTCGGCTCGCAGCAACGGGACGGCCTGGCGCTGCATGTTGGCGCCCATGAGCGCACGGTTGGCGTCGTCGTGCTCGAGGAACGGGATTAGGGCGGTGGCGACCGAGATGATCTGCTTCGGCGAGACGTCCATCATCTGGACTTCTTCCGGCGCCACCGAGGAGATCTCCGTGGTCGCACCGAAGAACACTTCCTGCTCCAGCTGGAGGCGAAGGTCCTGAAGGCTCGCCGCCTGCGGCGAGCGACGCACGAGCACGCGGTCGTTGAGGAACTTGCCCTTGGCGTCGAGCGGGGCGTTGGCCTGGGCGACGACGTACTCCTCTTCCTCATCTGCGGTGAGGTAGACGATCTCGTCGGTGACCTTGCCGTTCTTGACGACGCGGTACGGCGACTCAATGAAACCGAACGGGTTGACCCGGGCGAACGAGGCCAGGCCGCCGATCAGGCCGATGTTGGGGCCCTCCGGCGTCTCGATCGGGCACATNCGGCCGTAGTGGGAGAAGTGGACGTCACGCACTTCGAACCCTGCGCGCTCACGGCTGAGACCACCAGGGCCGAGGGCTGAGAGGCGGCGGCGGTGCGTGAGACCCGACAGCGGGTTCACCTGGTCCATGAACTGTGACAGCTGGGATGTGCCGAAGAATTCTTTAATTGCGGCCTGGACCGGACGGATGTTGACCAGGGTGTTCGGGGTGATCGCTTCGACATCTTGGGTTGTCATCCGCTCGCGGACAACACGCTCCATGCGGCTCAGGCCGATGCGAACCTGGTTCTGGATGAGTTCACCCACCGAGCGGATGCGACGGTTCGCGAAGTGGTCCTGATCATCGAGACGATAACCAGGCTCCTGCTTGACGAGGTTCAACATGTACGTCACTGCTGCGAGCACTTCGCAACGGCTCAGGACGTACTGACCCTCTTCTGGGAGGTCGAGTAGCGGCTCACCGTCAAGGTTGGTTCCACCCAGATCGAAGATCTGTCCGAGGCGCTGGACTTCAGCTCCTAGCTTGCGGTTGAGCTTGTAGCGACCGACACGGCTGAGGTCGTAACGACGGCTTTCAAAGAATGCGTTACGGAAGTATGCCTTTGCTGACTCGACGGTTGGTGGCTCGCCCGGGCGGGCACGCTTGTAAATCTCGACGAGTGACTCTTCACGGGTTGGGGCGTTGTCACGCTCTTTATCCCATTGGTCTTCGAGGAAATCGAAATGGCGAACAAACTGCTCAAGGAAGCCAGGAGCATTCTCTTCGTCGTAACCGAGCGCACGAAGCAGCGTGAAGATTCCGATGCGGCGCTTACGAGCAACCCGGGTTCCGCAGGTGACGTGCTTTCCGGGGCGGTGCTCAACGTCAAACTCCATCCATTCACCGCGATACGGGTGAATGGTTCCCTTCACGAGCTGATGCTTCGTCAGGTTCCGGAGACGGTAGCGCTCACCCGGCTCAAAGATGACGCCTGGGCTACGAACGAGCTGTGACACGACGACACGCTCGGTGCCGTTGATGATGAACGTTCCTTTTTCGGTCATCATCGGAAACTCGCCCATGAACTGCATCTGCTCTTTGATCTCGCCGGTGTGCGCGTTGAGGAAGCGAGCTCGAACGAAGATTTGCGACTGGTAAGTCATGTTGTGCTGACGGCAATGCTCCACCGAATACTTCGGCTCTGGTCGCAGGTCAGGGTCAAACGGATCGAAGTCAAGTTCGAGCTGAAGATTTTCTGAGAAGTCCTTGATCGGCGAAATATCGCGGAAGGTGTTTGCCAAGCCTTCTTCGAGAAACCACTTAAAGCTTTCACGCTGAATTGCAAGCAAGTCGGGAAGCTCTAATGGTTCCTCGAGGTTGCCAAAGGAATAACGCTCACGGGTGGTCGAACTGGCCACGGTTCACCTCAAATTCTTAGCGAGTCGGTCAAGTGAGCGCGCCAAAAAAACACACGCGGAGGGAGTGTTCAAACGACGACGCACAGCAAATTTCGATCCTATCGCCGTCAGGCGAGGATCGTCAACGTGCTATTACCCCATCTTGGTGACATCAAACGGCGGCGCCGAGGTGCTGTGGCCGACAACGTAGAAAATTCAGACCACCTCTGTCAAGCACCTCAATTACGACAACGGGCCCCGGGGGGTGAACTCCCCGGGGCCCGTTTGACCGAATCACAGACTCACTTGAGTTCGACGGTTGCTCCAGCTTCTTCGAGCTTGCCCTTCGCCTCTTCGGCGGCATCCTTGGCTGCGCCTTCGAGGATGGGGCTTGGTGCGCCATCGACGAGATCCTTAGCTTCCTTGAGGCCGAGGCTCGTGAGCTCACGAACGACCTTGATGACCTGGATCTTCTGGCCACCTGCGTCGGCGAGAACGACGTCGAAGTTGTCCTTCTCTTCGACGCCGGCGTCGCCACCGCCGCCGCCAGCTGCAGGAGCAGCGGCAACAGCAACAGGAGCCGCAGCGGTTACTTCGAAGCGCTCTTCGAAGGCATCAAGAAGCTCTTTGAGCTCGATAACTGACATGTTTGAAATTGCGTCGAGAATTTCTTCCTTGGTCGACATGGTGTTTTCCTCTTTCGATGGGTTTGAAAATTACTGATTGGTCGGGGTGGCTGCTCAGGCAGCCTGCTTGTCGATAAGTGCGGCAAGGCCGTAGGCGAAGTTGCGTGGCATTGCCTGCAACAGTCCGGCGGTCTTGACGAGCGGTGCCTGCAGCGCGCCGGCGAAACGGGCGAGCAACTCTTCGCGGGATGGGAGATCTGCTAGTGCTGCTACATCGGATGCGGAGAGAATGGTTTCTCCCAGCACCCCGCCTTTCACGACGAGGCTTGGGTTTGCCTTGGCTGCGTCGCGAAGTGCCTTTGCGGCTGCGGCGACGTCACCGTCGACAAATGTGAGGGCGGTTGGTCCAATGAGAATCTCGTTGAGGCCCCCGACTCCGGCCTCGGTTGCGGCAAAACGAGCAAGCGTGTTTTTGTACACGGTGTGCTCGGCGCCTGAACCACGCAGCGAATTACGAAGGTCAGTGATGTCCTTCACGGTCATTCCGCGGTACTCAGAAACAAATACGGCATCTGCTGATTGCAGGCGCTTGCTGATCTCAGCAACGGTGTCGACCTTGTGTTGACGTGGTGCTCTACTGGCAGTGTCGGTCATGGTGCTTTCCTCCTTTCAAATATGTCGGTGGCTCGCATTTCGGCGATACCACACGACACACACCGTCATCGGTGTACTTCGGAGGCAGCACCTCGGTTGGCGGCAAATCCATTACCCCGTGTGGAAAGCCACATGGGACCAACTGTCTTCGGCGAGCGGTTGCTATGTGCGACGAAACGCTATCTGCGCTCCGACATTTTTAAACCTCAGTCGTTATCTGGACGGAGGCGTCCGATGTCGACGCGAACACCGGGACTCTGAGTCGTCGACACCGTAATCTTGCGGATGTAACGGCCTTTTGCGCTTGCGGGCTTTGCACGCTGAATCTCGTCGATTACCGCACGGAAGTTTGCTTCGATCTGTTCGGGCGTGAACGAGGCCTTGCCAAGTTGCACGTGCACATTTCCGAAGCGGTCGGTGCGGTACTCGACCTTCCCGCCCTTGAATTCACTCACTGCTCGACCGACGTCGGTGGTGACGGTGCCCGTCTTCGGGTTTGGCATGAGACCGCGTGGGCCAAGGGTGCGGCCGATACGACCGACGAGCGGCATCATGTCGGGTGTAGCAATCGTGAGATCAAAGTCCATCTTTCCGGCTTCGATCTGCTCAGCAAGGTCATCGGCACCGACAATGTCTGCACCGGCGGCACGAGCCTCATCGGCGGCAGGACCGGCAGCGAAGACAGCGACTCGGACGTCGCGACCGGTACCCGATGGGAGAGCGACGGTTCCGCGAACCATCTGATCTGCTTTACGAGGATCAACGCCGAGGCGGATCGCTACTTCGACGGTCTCATCAAACTTTGCTTTCGCGATGCTCTTCAAGATGTTGATGGCTTCGGTCGGAGCGTAAAACGTCTCCCGGTCGAACGCCTTCAGAGAATCTGCGTACTTCTTTCCTGACATTGTTGTCTCCCTCAGTGGTTGTCATCCCCCGGGCGAGGTTGTCCCGGGCCGGATGGTGTGTATATCGAACGTGATTAGTGAAGTGACTAGAGCCTCAGCTCGTCGAGATTCCCATTGAGCGGGCGGTCCCACGGACCTGCTGCTTCGCAGCCTCAAGGTCGTTGGCGTTGAGGTCGGGCATCTTGATCTTTGCGATCTCTTCAACATCGGCATCAGAAATGGTGGCCGCAGTCTCCGTTCCCGGGTTACTTGCTGCTTTCGCAATGCCTGCCTTCTGACGGATGAGAACCGGTGTTGGCGGCGTCTTCAAGATGAAATCAAATGTGCGGTCTTCGTAGATCGTGATTTCGGTCGGAACGACGGTGCCTGCCTGTGACTCGGTGGCCGCGTTGTAGGCCTTGACGAAATCCATGATGGCGATGCCATGTGGACCAAGCGCAGTACCAACAGGAGGCGCTGGCGATGCCTTACCTGCTTCAATTTGAATCTTGACGATCGCTGCGACGTTCTTCTTAGCCATTGTTTTCTCTCTTCGTTACCTATCGTATTGCAGCCGTGAGCCGACGCTCAGAGCTTCGACACCTGACTGAAGTCCATTTCGACGAGGGTCTCGCGTCCGAAAATGTTGACGAGCACCTTGAGTTTGAGATGGTCGGCATTGATCTCGGCGATCTCTCCCGCAAAATCGGCGAATGGGCCTTCCTTGACGCGAACCGCTTCCCCAACTTCGTAATCGAGTTTTGGCTTCGGACGAGCCGCTGCTTCTGCGCCATCGGTCTTTGGAGCGAGGAACGTACGAACCTCACGTCGGCGGAGCGGCGCGGGCCGCTGCCCACGATCGCTTTGTCCAACAAAACCTGTGACACCAGGGGTGTTACGGATGCAGTACCACGACTCGTCGTCCATCTCGCAGCGGACGAGAAGATATCCAGGGAACACCTTTCGCTGAACGGTCTGCTTTTTGCCGTTCTTGAACTCGACGACGTCTTCCATTGGGATGACGACTTCGTAAATCTTGTGCTCCATATCCATTGACTGGATACGGGCATGAAGGTTTGCGGTGACCTTCTTTTCGTAGCCCGACTGGGTATGCACGACATACCAACTTCCAGGACGAGTCCAGGGGTCGTCCTCAATCGGAGCGTCCTCATCTGGAACTGCCACCTCTTCTGCGCCGGTGTCTTCTGCGTTCTCTTCACCGGTGTCAGCACCTTCATTGTCACCAGAGGCGACGTCGGCGTCATCAACGAGCACACCGTCGTTCAGTACTACGTCGTCGGTCATGTTGCTCTCCTCGGCGTTCATGCGTAGAACCACCGCATCAATGAGCCGAGGCCAAAGTCAAGCCCCGAGACGTAGGCGGTGTACACCACCACGGTCACCAACACGATGAGTGAGTATCGATCCACTTCTGGACGCTCAGGCCAGGCATCCCTACGCATCTCGTCTCGCACCTCACGAAGGTATTGACGGGGTCCAACGCGATTTCGGTTCACCTGACGTGGGGCGCGAGTGGGGGCACCCTTTTCGTCGAGGGCTCCTTGGCGCTTCAGCAAGCGCTTCTGTTCGCGGTTTAGATCGTCTAAAGACATGTGATTCGTCGTTTCGTATTCATTCGCAGCAGCGCTGCAGCAGGGCAGGAGGGACTCGAACCCCCGACCGTCGGTTTTGGAGACCGATGCTCTACCAACTGAGCTACTGCCCTTAAAGGGACGGTCAGCGTACCAGCCGTCTCCCGATCAGTTACAAAGCCAGATCAGCGAGTCTCTTTATGAAGCTCGTGCCCACGGCAAAAACTGCAGTATTTCTTCATCTCGAGTCGTTCGCGATCATTGATCTTCGACTTCATCGTGATGTAGTTGCGCCGCTTGCAATCGGTGCACTCAAGGGTGATTTTCACCCGCTTATCTGACTTTGCCATTACTCATTGCCTCACTTGATGATTTTGGTGACACGGCCCGCACCAACGGTCCGACCACCCTCACGAATCGCGAAACGCAAACCCTCATCCATCGCGATGGGCTTACCCAACTCAACAGTCATCGTCACATTGTCACCAGGCATCACCATCTCAGTACCCGACGGCAACTCAACAGTGCCCGTCACGTCCGTCGTACGGAAGAAAAACTGCGGACGATAATTATTGAAGAACGGCTTATGACGGCCACCCTCTTCCTTCGTCAACACATACACCTGACCCTCAAAATCAGTATGCGGCGTAATCGAACCAGGCGCACACAACACCTGACCACGCTCAACATCTTCTTTGTCGGTACCACGCAACAACGCACCAATATTGTCCCCAGCCTGACCCTCATCAAGCAACTTCCGGAACATCTCAACACCAGTACACGTCGTCTTCTGCGTATCACGCAAACCAACAATCTCAATGTCATCACCAGTGTGAATCACACCCTGTTCAACCTTGCCGGTCACCACAGTGCCACGACCAGTAATCGTGAACACATCCTCAATCGGCATCAAGAACGGCTTATCCAACTCACGCTGCGGCTCAGGAATCGACGCATCACACGCCGCCATCAACTCCATCACCTTTTCCTGCCACTCAGCATCACCCTCAAGAGCCTTCAACGCCGACACCGACACAATCGGAGCATCATCACCAGGGAACTCATACTCATTCAACAACTCGCGGATCTCCAACTCCACAAGCTCCAACAACTCAGCATCGTCAACCATGTCCGACTTGTTCAACGCGACAACAATGTACGGAACACCAACCTGACGAGCCAACAACACGTGCTCACGAGTCTGAGGCATCGGACCATCAGTCGCCGCAACCACCAAAATCGCCCCATCAACCTGAGCCGCACCAGTAATCATGTTCTTGATGTAGTCAGCGTGACCAGGCATATCAACATGGGCATAATGACGATTCTCCGTCTCATACTCAATATGAGCAATCGAAATCGTGATACCACGCGCCTTCTCCTCAGGCGCCTTATCAATATTGTCAAACGACGTAAAATCAGCCATCCCACGATCAGACAACGTCTTCGAAATCGCAGCCGTCAACGTCGTCTTCCCATGGTCAATATGACCCATCGTCCCAATATTCACATGCGGCTTCGTACGCTCAAACTTCGCCTTACTCATGACAATGCTTCCTTTATTCTCTCTTTGATCGTTTCGTTAATTGGTTACTCGTGGGTGTTGGCTTACTCGCCGCGGACCCGCTTCACAATTTCGGATGAAATTGCTTCTGGAACTTGCTGATAGCTGTCAAACTGCATGGTGTAGGTCGCTCGACCCTGGGTGCGTGAACGCAGGTCGGTCGAGTATCCAAACATTTCTGACAGCGGGACTTGGGCCTTCACCGTCTGGACGTTGCCGTTCGCTTCCATACCTTCGATGCGGCCACGACGACTCGACAAGTCACCCATCACGTCACCCATGTAGTCCTCGGGGGTCACAACCTCAACGCCCATGATCGGTTCGAGGAGAACTGGCTTCGCTGCTTCTGCTGCTTTCTTGATACCCATCTGGCCGGCAACCTTGAATGCCATTTCCGATGAGTCAACGTCGTGGTACTGACCGTCGACGAGGGTGACTTTGACATCGACCATGCCGTATCCGGCAAGCACACCTGACTCAAGCCCGGCTTGGATGCCCTGGTTGGTCGGCTGGATGTACTCACGGGGAATACGCCCACCGGTGATGGCGTCGACAAACTCGTAGCCGTTCCCCGGATTCGGCTCAACGGTGATCTTCACAACTGCGAACTGACCCGAACCACCACTCTGCTTTTTGTGCTTGTAGTTGAATTCCACCATCTGTGTTGGGGTCTCGCGGTAACTTACTTTGGGAGCACCGACTTCCACCTCAACTTTGTATTCGCGACGAATTCGCTCAACATAAATATCGAGATGCAATTCACCCATTCCAGCGATGATCACCTCGTTGGTTTCCTCATCGGTGAAGACGCGGAAGGTTGGGTCCTCTTTACGGAAGCGTTGAAGCGCTTTGCCGAGTTTGTCCGCAGAACCCCGATCGGTGGCAGTCACAGCCACCTTGATGACCGCGTCTGGGACAAACATGTTTTCGAGGGTACACATCGACGACGTCGCGGCGTAGGTGTCACCACTCGCGCTGTCGATTCCCATGACGGCGATAATGTCGCCGGCCTCCGCAAAATCGACCTCTTCACGCTTTTCGGAGTGCATTCGAACAATCCGACTGAATCGTTCGGCTCGACCTGTACGTTGGTTGTGGTAGGTTTCGCCTTTGCGGATCGTTCCCTGGTAGAGTCGCATGAACGTCAATTGGCCAAAGGGATCGTCCACAATCTTAAATGCCATGCCGACAAACGGCTTCTTCGGATCCGGGGTCAACTCGTAAGCCTTGTCGGGATCTTCGTAGTCCTTGGCGTTGATTTCACGCTCCAAGGGAGAGGGCAAAAACTGAACGACCCGATCGAGCAGAGGTTGTACGCCCTTGTTCTTGAACGCGGT
>FUFK010720278.1_pt1 | contig 11346 bp, 12 predicted proteins | sample 1021851 | NCBI WGS metagenome assembly FUFK01 (sample SAMEA51879418, study PRJEB19060) | metagenome
CTGCTTGAAGATCGTAAGCTGATCGATGACCCAAATGCGGTCCCTTATGATTTGTCCAACCCATTACATTAGGCAAATATCGGCTGGTTATGCCAACCATGTCTTGTGTCGTTTTTTGGGAGCCATTTGGATTAATAATAAGAACCGGTTTCATAGGCCGGAGTATTTCATATGATATCCAACTTGGCCAGTACGCGTCTTGGCATGCTTACGCCTTCCTCAAATACTGTTCTTGAGCCTTTGACTTTTTCTATGCTGGCCAATCAATCTGACATCTCGGCCCATTTCAACCGCTTCAGAGTACTAAAGATATCGTTGGAAGCTGACTCATTAGACCACTTTAGTAACGTTCCAATGTTAGAGGCAGCNGATTTACTAGCTGATGCAAAAGTTCAATCTATCTGCTGGAATGGTACATCATCAGGATGGTTAGGTTTTGAAAAAGACTCTGCGTTAATTGCAGAGATCGAGGCCAGGACTGGTATTAACGCTTGCTCTTCAATTTTAGCTATGAATGAGTTGCTTGCAAAATTCAATGCAAAAAGNATTNGTTTNNTTACGCCCTANCTAANTGAAATTCAACAAAAAATCCTTAATNANTATCGATTGNAAGGGTATGAGATTGCTGCTGAAAAACATCTTGGAGANCCTNGTAATTTTTCTTTTGCAACGTATNCCGAGGCAGACATNCTAGAACTTTGCCGNGNNGTTGCTAACGAACNGCCNGACGCAATACTNATTTTTTGTACAAACTTTAGAGGAGCCCAGTTGGCTCCACTNATTGAAGAAGAAACTGGNATAACAGTTCTNGATAGTGTCTCAACTGCACTTTGGAAATCAATCNANGTGGCTGGAGGGGAACCTAAAACCATCCNTGGNTGGGGACGCTTATTTGATGTNTGAACGAAANCTTATTGGATACGCAGNTTCTAGGCCAGAAATTATCTGGCCTAATGGAGCGCGCGTAGCAATTTCNGTNGTAGTGAATTTCGAAGAAGGGGCCGAACTTCANGTGGGAGATGGTGANNCAGCNTCAGAACTNGTTGGGGAGNTCATNAGTGTNGTGCCAAAAGGGCAGCGTGATCTAGGTCAAGAGCAAATTTTTGCTTATGGCACCCGAGTCGGTCTGTGGCGTTTTCTTGACGTATTAAAAAATACCGATACACCTGCTACTTTTTACATGTGTGGACGAGCAGTNGAACGTAGCCCTCAACTTGCTCGCGCTGTNTCGGACGCAGGGCACGAAACAGCATGTCATGGATGGTTATGGCGCCCGAATGCAGATTACACCGATATCGATAGTGAAAAAAATGATCTGATTCGCGCTGGTGAAGCAATTAAGGCGGCAACTGGTCAAAAACCGGTTGGATTTTTTTGTCGAGGTTCAGAAAGTTCTTGGACCCGAAAACTTCTGGCAAATGAAGGCTATATTTATACATCCAACGCTTTTGATGACGATTTACCTTACCACGATAGTTCTGGTCTTATCGTTGTTCCATATAATCTTGATACTAATGATATGAAGTTTTTTCACCCTAACGGTTTTGTTAGGTCTGCGGAAATGTATGAATATGTATGTGATGCGGTCGAGCAACTTTTGCTTGAAGCGCGCGCAGGAAAGTCTTCAACATTATCGATCGGGTTTCATCTGCGTATAGGCGGCAGACCTGCACGATTTCGCGCTGTTACAAAAATTCTTGAATATCTGGCGGATTTAGACGCTCAGATCTGGCGGGCACGTCGAATAGACATAGCTCGTCACTTCGCAGCTGTATCTCAAACAGCAAAAACTTAACTCAAATGGAGATAATGAATGAAATTTACATACAGTTTCTTTGCACTAGTGGCAACATTGGTAATGAGCGCCATGCCTGCAGTAGGCGAGACTACAATCCGCGCTACAGGGCTCGTTTCTACGCATAAATTCCACACTGCTCTTGAAAAACAATTTTACGCCGAACTAGAAGATAAAACCGGTATTGACCTCGCAATAAACTTTAATCCGCTAGACGTTGTTGGTGTCGATATGCAGGATACTTTGAGGATGGTAAGGACAGGTGCATTTGATATTGTTCAAAGTACCGTAGGTGCGGCCGCTCGTGACGATGCATTTCTTGAAGGAATTGATCTTATCGGTGTATCAACCTCGATGGATCAACTAGAAGAAGTTGTAAAAGCTTTTATGCCGCAATTAGAAAAACGTGTTGCAGAAAAATTTAACGCTAAACCTTTAGCAGTGTGGCCCTATGGCCCACAGGTTTTTTACTGTAATGCCGAAATAAAGAGCCTAAATGACTTCGAGGGCTTAAAAATTAGGTCTTACACGTCATCTATGTCAACTTTGATTGAAGCCTTAGGTGCCACGCCAGTGACTATGAGTTTCAAAGAAGTTTACCCTGCACTTCAACGTGGTTTGGTAGATTGTGCTATTACATCTCCAACATCTGGTAACACTGGAAACTGGCCTGAAGTAACAACACACTTTTTACCTCTTGGAATTTCTTGGTCTGTGAATGCACATTTTATAAACCTTGATAAATGGAATAGTTTTTCGGACGCAGAAAAAGCAAAACTAGAGAATGAATTTACTGATTTCCAGAATGCTTTTTGGGCGCTGGCCAAACAAAACAATGGCTGGGCTATTGCTTGTAACACTGGAGGTAATGGGTGTGAGAACTATACTAAATTTGGCATGACTTTAGTCGAACCCACTCCGGAAGATCAAGCCAAGGTCACGGCCGCCACAATGGACAAGGTTTTGCCTGGTTGGGCAGAGAGTTGTAATGCTGGTTATGCAGATTGCTCTAAAGTATGGAATGCTACTGTTGGAGCAGTTCGGGGCATTGAATTAAAATAAACAACAAAGAGGCGTGCAGTAATGCGCGCCTCTAAAATAAGAGAGTTCATATGCGTATTGTTGGAATATGTGGAGGATATGCCTGTTTGGGTTTATCCTTTTTAATTTTTTTTGAGATAATTGCACGCAAACTCTTCAACCACTCGCTTCAGGGAGTGGATGAAATCGGCGGTTATGTAGTCGCTGTCATAGGCACCTTCGGTATGGCACTAGCAGCTGTTGAAAGAGCCCACACGCGCATCGATGTTCTACTTTTTAGATTACCAAAAAAGGTTCAAGCTATTCTAAACCTTATTTCATATATAGCATTAGGGATTGGCGCTGCTTTTATGGGGTATATGGGATGGTATACTCTTGATGAGAGCCTTACGTTTGGATCAGTTTCTTCGAGTCCGCTTCAGGTACCTCTATGGATACCTCAATCACTTTGGATGACTGGCCTTATAATCTTCGGTTTATCTGCATTATGGACTGCATTTCGAGGTGTTTTGGCTCTTCGCATTGGTCTCAAAGAAGCAGAAGATGTGCTGGCCCCACCTACTATCAGTGAAGAAATTGAAGAGGTCCGCAAATGATCGATCTTACCGGAGCTGTTTTTGGTTTTTTTATAATGTTGGGTCTCATGTTTGTTGGTCTGCACGTTGGCATAGCAATGCTTGCAACAGGGGTACTCGGTGCGATGATCTATTTTGGCCCACCAGTTCTGCTCTCTTATGGAACAAGTCTTTGGGCAGTTATGAATGACTTTCTTCTAACAACTATTCCACTCTTTGTACTTTTAGGAGAAATTTTGCTTCGTGCTGGCATTACTCGCAACATGTACGAAAGTCTTACAGATTGGCTTAGCCGAATGCCTGGTGGCCTTTTACATACGAATATTGGAGCATGTGCAATGTTTTCGGCAGTCTCAGGGTCTTCAGTTGCAACAGCCGCTACTATAGGAACTGTAGCACTTGATGAGTTCAAACGTCGCGCTTACAATGAACCTCTAGTCTTAGGCTCAATTGCCGCTGGTGCTACATTAGGGATTCTGATACCTCCTTCAGTCAACCTAATTATTTATGGTGCATTAACGAATACATCGATAGGCCAATTGTTCGCAGCAGGTATTTTGCCAGGGATCCTGCTTACCGTTGTTTTCATGACAATCATAGTAATTGCGGTTCTTTGGAAGCCATCACTGGCCGAACAAGTTACTGAAGTACCCCCATTAAATGAGCGCCTATTTCGTCTACGGCACCTCGTTCCACCCTTAGGTATTTTTGTAATCGTTATGGGTGCAATTTATGGTGGTTGGGCTACTCCAACAGAAGCGGCAGCTCTAGGGGTCGTCTTAGCATTTGGCCTTGCTGCAATTAATCGTGAATTGAGTTTTCCTATGCTACACGAAGCCTTCATAGCGACAATAAAGACTTCAGCAATGCTACTTTTTATTATTACTGCAGCATTTTTCTTGAACTTCATAGTTGGATTACTTGGAGTACCGCAAGCTATGAGTAGGACTGTTACTGATCTGGGCCTAAACGCCACACAAATCATTTTAATCCTTGTATTGTTTTATCTGGTCATGGGGTGTTTTTTAGAAACTTTATCGATGATGGTGGGCACCATCCCAATTGTCATGCCCGTTATTCTACACCTTGGAATTGATCCCGTCTGGTTTGGTATCTTCCTTGTAATTATGATGGAGCTAGCATTAATCACACCTCCTGTAGGGATGAACCTGTACGTAGTTCAAGCTGTTAGAGGTCGTGGAGAATTAGCAGATGTCTATCGAGGAATTCTTCCTTTCGTGGCGGCAATGCTGCTGACAGTTGGGTTTATAATTATTTGGCCGGAAATAGTATTGGTTGTACCAGAGGCTTTATTTTGAAGTAAGTCAAAAGGCAAAGCATTTGCCAAATAAAACTAATAAAATGGGTACTTTACAGCTTAGCGCTATCAAATAAAATCTCGCGACTATGAAAAATATGGTACAGTTCTTCGCTCCACTTTGCAATCTTATTGCGATCGATNACNTGTAAACTCGANATGTTGTGACGCAGTTTNTTNNGTGGATGTGGTGTATAANCTTTTCTATGAGCGTTGGGTCTATTACTGTNTTTGGAATTACCGCAGTCGCTCATGCTTTACTTATAGCCGGAGTTGTTGTCAGAATTGCCGGTTTAACGGCCGCGCAATATCGCCCCAATAGTTTTGTTCAGCCTGCAAGACGGCTTTGCGCTAACCATCTACAAGCAAAAATCCTAGGAAAATCTTGGTAGCGGAGGAGGGACTTGAACCCCCGACACGTGGATTATGATTCCACTGCTCTAACCACCTGAGCTACTCCGCCAAAAAGAAATCAGACGTTCGATATATTCAAGCTAAAGCCAACTGTCAACTAACGGCCTATTAATTAATTTAGCTATTATTAAATATCAGTTAGCTAATCCCTAATGCAACGAGGTTTCGGTCATCCATCCCCCACCAAGAACTCTTGCACTGTCATCACGTGAGTAGAACACAGCCGCTTGTCCGATAGCTACTCCGAATTCCAATTCATCTAGGACAACTTTACCGTTATCGCTTCCGTCAGAAAAAAGAGTCCCTGAGATTGGTTCCTGCGTTGATCGTAACTTAATCATTAACTTCTCACCACTGCTAGAAATAGGGTTATCTCCAAGCCAATTTATTTCTGAAACTTTTAACAGATTCCGCCCTAGCGCAGAGTGCGGACCTACGACAACCCTTCTCTCCACCGGATTAACGGCAACAACATATAATGGCTCGGTTGCGCCTGGCTCGACCAAGCTGGACCGCCCACCTATACCTAAACCTTTTCTTTGTCCTACAGTAAAATTTACGATACCATCGTGTTTACCGATAACAGCGCCGTCCATATCCACTATTTCGCCTGGCTCTATAGCATCCGGTCTTAAACGACTAACGACATCCGCATATTTTCCATTGGGAACGAAGCATATGTCCTGACTATCTGGTTTATCAGCAACATTAAGTCCTATTCTATTTGCATGCCGTCTTGTCTCATCTTTCGTGAGCCCGCCGAGCGGAAACCGAAGATATTCCAACTGATCTGACGTTGTAGCAAAAAGGAAATAACTCTGATCCTTTTTCTGATCGATCCCCTTACGTAATTCGAGACCAGATTTTCCCATAGCGCGTTGGACATAATGTCCTGTGCAAAGTGCTTTTGCACCTAATTGTTTGGCTGTTTGGAGTAGATCTCGAAACTTAACAGTTTGATTGCAGCGTATACACGGTATAGGTGTTTCACCACGAGCATAACTATCAGCAAATTCCTCCATCACAGATTCTCTAAACTTACTTTCGTAGTCTAAAACGTAATGAGGGATGCCAATCTTTTCCGCTACCAATCGCGCGTCGTGAATATCTGCACCCGCACAGCATGCACCTTTCCGTTGTATCGCCGAACCATGATCATAAAGTTGCAGCGTAATTCCTACGACCTCATATCCGGCCTCTGCCACGAGAGCCGCGGTGACAGAAGAGTCCACGCCCCCCGACATTGCGACTACAACCCTATTTTCCCAATTTGCACCGGGGAGACCCAAATCTATTTTTTCTTCCATTATAAAGTGCTTCACATTTGATGTTGCGATTTCTGACGGTACTTACAACGTGACAGATTTATATTATAAATTCTTTTCAACTTACAAATCTTTAGGGTAAAGAAAGGATTAAACCATCCAANTCTTCGGTAACTTTTATCTGNCACCCAAGGCGNGAGGTTAGTGTTAACCCAGATGCAAGCTCTAGCATGTCACTTTCATCATCAGAAGGTTTCGGCAAAATATCATACCATTTTTTTCTAACAACTAAGTGACAAGTAGCACATGCCATATTCCCCCCGCAGGCACCTTCTATATTAACGTCGTTAGCACGCGCCACTTCAAGTATCGTTTCCCCAATCTCGGCTAGAGCCTTTTTTTCTATCCCGTTTTCTTCGATAAATATTATATGCGGCATTGAACACCCTTTTTAAAAGACTGTGTTTAGTTCGAATCTTGGTAAATTCTCAACCAAGCTTCGATGAGCCTATTAACGTCTTCTTCACTATTTTGCCAACCAAAGCTAATACGGATTGTATTATTTATTAGTTCATCCGGTAAATTCATTGCTTTGAGGACGTGGCTTTGTCTGACCTTGCCAGACGAACAGGCAGCCCCCGCACTCACAGCTATACCAGCTAAGTCAAAAGCCATGACCTGNGTTTCCGCAGTTAAGCCAGGCATAAAAACCGCACTAGTATTGCCCAATCTTTTTTCCTTGTGGGCGATAATTTTTGCTCTTGGGACTTTCGCTAAAATTGTTTTTTCAAAATAGTCCCGCAACTGAACAATTTTTTTATTTGCATCCTCCTGCTTGCTACATGCTTCCGCGGCTGCGCCAAAGCCGGCTATGCCCGCGAGATTNTCCGTACCCGACCGCCTACCTCTCTCCTGTCCACCTCCAACTATAATTGGCTTCAAATTTAGATCATCTCTAATAATTAAGGCGCCAACGCCAGTTGGACCACCGATTTTATGAGCTGAAATTGACAGCATATCTATTCCCGAGTTTAAGAAATTTATTGGCAATTTCCCAAGTGCTTGAACGGCGTCAACATGAACAAGTGCGTCAAAGTCTGATGCAAGATTGGTGACACCCTCAATCGGTTGTATGACGCCCGTTTCATTATTTGCCCACATTACCGAAATTAAAGTAGGTTTAGGCGCTTCTTTTAAGAGTACCTTAAGGTGTTCTAAGTCCAAAACGCCACTCTGTGATACCATAATTCGACTAGCTTCTGGCACTGCTTCTAATACCGCATCATGCTCAATACTGGAGATCAGTATACTTAAGCAACTGCTTCCTTTGAGTGCTAGAATGTCTGCCTCTGTTCCCCCACTCGTAAAGATAACATTTTCTTGTCTCGCACCGATAAACTCGGAGATTTGAGAACGAGCTCTTTCTATAACTTTTTTGGCCTGTCTACCCATTGAATGGACTGAAGATGGGTTTCCAGGATTTCCAAGAACGTCCATCATCGCACCCTTGGCTTCCGGGCGGATGGGAGCAGTAGCGTTGTAGTCAACGTAAACTATTTTTTTATTTTTCTCCAAAAAGTTCATAGTTCTTCGGCCTTTAAGAGAACTTCAACCCGCTGTAAACACCTAACACAACAACCTACGCTTTCACAAATACCAGACAGCTTAATATACATGTTTANNCAGGCACGTTTGAGAATACCAATCAATTTGTACAATTTAAGTTACTTTATGCATTCGATCTGCTAATAAAGCTTAGACCAACCGCAAATTTGAATGTCTAGCTATTGAAAGGCTCGAACGGCATGCCCGAAGTGTTAATTAATGGACCTGAAGGCCGATTACAAGGTCGTTATATGCACGGAACAGCGGAAAACGCTCCCATGGCCCTAGTATTACATCCCCACCCACAAAAAGGTGGGACAATGAATAACAAAGTTGTTTACACAATATACCAAAGCTTCGTTTCAAGAGGGTTTTCAACGCTTAGATTCAATTTCCGTGGTGTTGGGAGATCTCAAGGAAAATATGATGCAGGAGAGGGCGAGCTTAGTGATGCTGCCTCCTGTTTGGACTGGCTGCAGCTTCACAATCCGAATGCTCCGTTCTGCTGGGTGTGCGGTTTTTCGTTTGGTGCCTGGATTAGTATGCAACTTCTGATGAGACGCCCTGAGATAGTAGGTTTTCTGTCCGTTGCTCCGCCGGCTAGTGAATATGATTTTAGCTTTTTAGCACCGTGTCCATCGTCCGGCCTCATGCTTCAAGGTGAAGATGATGAGACAATTCCTCCTGAGTCGGTCGCAAAGTTAGTTGAAAAACTGTCTGCTCAGCGAGGCATCCAAATAGATTACACTCTTTTACCAGGAGCAGATCATTTTTTTACAGGCAAATTAGATGAAATGATGGGGGTTGTTGATGCATATCTCGATAACAATCTGCCAGAAGATTTTAAACGCACCCCACACTAGAAGGTGATAGCCACTTTTCCCAACAAAGTGGCTATCTAATAACTATCCCCGGTGAGTTTTAACTACTGAAATATCTACAGACGGCCGCAGATCAGCACAGACTTTTAGGACTTGGTGGATATCACTATTAGCGAATTCGTCGAATAGCTTTTCGTCAATTTGTTCTCCGCTATCAAGCTTAGCATAAGCCTGTTGTTTGAGGATGTAATCAAAACGTGAGGCCCATTTTCTTGCACCTAGTCTAGCAGTAGTCGAACAATTATCTACCATGTAGGAAACGCCCTTAAAATCCATGTAAGGGTTCAATGAATCTACTGCCTCTATAATGGATTCATTTGCTATTTCAGAGTATGGATGGCCTCTGTCACGGAGCAAATCTACCTGCGCCATCATAGTAGCCATGTAAACACCCGCTGTTTCTGCATTGATTGGGGCGTAATTGCGTTCCTCATCCTCCCGAACTTTTTCACCAACTTGCCACATATCAGTCGTGTCGATATTACCCATTGGGTATCGATCAAATCTGTCCGATGCTTGAATTACGCTGCGAACTTCGTTTCCCGATGCAACATCATCATAAATCTCCTCCAAAATCTCTCGAGCAGGATGATACGATGCGCAATAAGCTTTTCGAAAAGATGCTTTCTCACTATCCGAAAGTTCTTCATAAACCGCCATTAAACCAGACCGAGAGATTGTTTTACTTATAGGACCAGTGATGGACTCTGACGTGTTGATATATGCTTCGTCTTTTTGCATCCCCTGGCCAGTGAATCTGGCATAAAGACTTTCGGCGATCCCGTGGACCGCACCAAGAAGGATACCTCTCTCACCGAATATGTCTGATCTATACTCAGACTCTAGGGTAGTCTGAAAGGTGAAAGGAGACCCTAAACCAATGGCCCAAGCCAATGCGTAATCTGTAGCTTTGCCATTGATATCCTGATGAACGGCGAAAGAGCTATTTATCCCTGCGCCATTAACTTCTCGGCCCTGCTCATATAGCCTTCGCACTGAAGGCCCCATACCTTTAGGACAAACTGCAATAACATTCATATCCNTTGGAAATTCCTCCCCGACACTTTGCAGATGAGATAGAAGGAACCCGTGNGACAATCCAATTGTAGAACCCGGCTTCATTGCTGTAAAAATTGATTTGTAATTTTGAGCCAGAGCGGCGTCCGAGATAAGCAGGAGAACCATATCACTCTGACCGCAAACTTCATACATTTCGCCTAGTGTTCCATTAGCTTTTGTAAAGCCAACAGCTTCGGCTTCTTTCATAGAGCTAGAGCCCTCGCGCAGGCCAATCACGACCTTGATATCAGATCCCTCTAGCGACTCNCTTAGATTNTGAGCTTGGGCGGGTCCCTGAGAAGACCAACCAATTACTCCTATTTGATTTATCCCCTCAAATGCTTTTGGCAATAAAGGAAAAAGATCTCGCCCTCCCGCAACAATTCTTTCTTCCGTATTACCNAGAGTAATTTTTCTTGTTTCGAATACCTTTGATTCAAAATCCAACCCCATCTCAATAATCCTTCCACCAAAAAATATATACTTGTCGCCGTTTCCTACGGTCCGGCGGACATAATGTCAAGAAAACCGAGCTGACGGTAGTAAAAAAAGCCAACTGAGATTACAATATTGCTTGAATTCACTCATCAACTACGAAAAGCGGCTTTTCGCCTCTGGAAACGCGGGCGATATTTTCAAATGCAAAATCAAGTCGCCGCCACCAAGTATCTATTGTAGAGCCCGCTGTGTGGGGCGTGATGACAACATTTTCCATTTCTAATAACGGACTATTACCTAGGGGTTCGGCTTCGAAAACGTCTAAACCTGCTCCGGCAATTAACTTCTGCGATAGCGCTGCTATAAGATCTGCCTCTACAATTGCGCCGCCCCGTGCCGTATTAATTATAATGGCTGACTGCTTCATCGCTCTCAAAACTTTCGCATCGATTAACCCGCGAGAATCCTTTGTTAACGGGGTATGTATTGTAACGATATCTGAGGTACTTATAAGTTCATCGAAACTAACCTGTGTTGCGCAAAGTTCTTTTTCTACTCTAGCATCCGCCTTNACTGGGTCAGAGTAGACTACGTTAGCTAGAAAGCCCCTCGCCATCCTAGCCACCTCCTGGCCAATCTTTCCGAAACCTATAATGCCAACTCTTTTGCCACGTATTTCATTTAGAGCTAGAACCTCTTGATGACCAAGCCACTGACCGTTTTTTAATGATATGTGGTGTAGAGGTAATTTCCTGTATAAGGCTAGTATTAATAAAATAGTATGCTCAGCAACGGTTGGCGCATTAGCACCCCCATTTGTTGCCAGTGGAATCCCAGCAGATTTCAAACTATGAACGTCAAGCCGATCGTACCCGGCACTCAATATCTGCATAAGCTTTAACATTTACCACTCCTACGCTTACCGTAGCTGATTGTCCAGTTAATCCCATAACTT
>FUFK010041148.1_pt1 | contig 11344 bp, 19 predicted proteins | sample 1021851 | NCBI WGS metagenome assembly FUFK01 (sample SAMEA51879418, study PRJEB19060) | metagenome
AACCTGGCAGGTTCCAAAACAGAACCCCGATGGTGCTAGGTGTCAAAGTGGAACGGAAAAGTAGAAGTGTGAGTGTCGATATGGCACCCACTAAGCCCAACCAATCCCCAACCAATGTTCCCTTTTAGTGCTATTCGGATCTAATCAAAATCGCATAAGAAGGCTGCCTTGATATAGCGAATCGGTATCAGATATTGCTTGNACTNTATATATGTATNAGCAACAATCTTTGNCGAAGTTNNCAAACATTCAATGAAAGGGGAAAACAATGAAACCATCAGAGTANTTAACNGACGCATACGTTGAAATGNTTGGGCAATTATTTGGTGANGTTTACCAAGACTGCGCGCCATGTGCAATGGAGTTGATGATGTCGCACGGGCATTTAATGGATGATTATCAACGCAAGGCATTATCTGCCTTTATTGAGTTCTGGGGTGCATTGGAGAGTCTTGAAGATCGCACCGAATCNACCAACGAAAACCTATGGGGCTNAATATGACAAACGAACTTAGCGGTGGCGCTACCTACGAGCCAGTAGACGGACAGACTCATAACGGCCAACAAGTCTACATTTTCAACAGACCATGCCACACGGTAGTAGATAGGCACGAAGTCAGTTTACAGGGGGCAAAGTTCATCATTTGCGATCCTACTTCATGCGACACATTAGAAGCCATCACAGTCCTGCCCGAAAGCTATAGCCTTTTAAGGCCACGGATTGGTGATTGGCATTGGGACAATTGGGTTTTTGATGGCGGTTCGGAACTGCAATTTGATGGGGATTGGATAGACGCGGGCAAACTGCCTGAGTCTTATCATTACGCTGGATACGAATTGGCAAACTAAACCCATCCAAACCAAACAGGCCCACCAGGTAACGCTGCGGGCCTTTTCAGGTGCCAACACTGGCACAACAAACTAGGGGAAAGAACCATGAGTATTTCATTTACGGGGCTGACGCCCATTCAACTTAACGTGATTCAAGTGGCTATAGATCACATGGAGGAGCATCTAGCAGATGTCGCTTCTGGTATCTCAGAGCACTCAGTTGAAGACCTTGAATCGAAGGTAGAAACCCTTGAACGCCTAATCGCCGCCAAGCAACTTAAGGCGGAACTAAAGTGGGCGCAGACTAAGTCGGAAGTAAGGGGGGTGAAGTCATGAGCATGTACTACAAGCAAGACGAAATTGCGTCACACTTTCAAGACTACCTGACCGAAAACCGCCCGTGGCAACAGTGGTTAGACGGTACACGCTCCAGCTTTGAGCCGTCAGAACTGCATCACGAAGCGTTCAATACGGATTACTACATCATCGGCACGTACGATGCCACGCAATGGCTAGGTGATCGCGCCTTTGAGGTAATTGACATCATTAAAGAATACGAGCAGGACAACTTCGGCGAGGTTTTCACTGACCTTTCCGATCCTGAGCGGGTGGTGAATATGTACGCCTATATCGTGGGCGAACAGGTTGTATATGAATGGTTCGATAGCCTAGAAAAGTCGGCGAAGATTGCGTAAACTTTCAAAGTGTCGGCATTGTGTCGGCACATTTCAACAAAAGAGGGAAACCATCATGTCAAATCTCGACATTAAATTTGTGGCGTCTGCCTGCCCGGAACTAACGGCTTCAGAATGCGAGGCTCTGTTAGCACATTGCAGGGACATTACGCGAAGCGATAACGATATATACCCGTATATGCTCCGCTGTGTTTCGCGTGGTTTATTTCCGGATATTGATCGCCGCCACGATGCGTCACCGCTCGCGCCGGCGGACATTGCCAAGCTAAACGTATTCAGAATGGCGGAGGCAATAGCTTCTTTGGAGGCTGCCCAGAAATGGCTCAGCAAAGTACGCAACCCGTCAGATACTATCGGGATGGCAATTCGAGACATCGGCATCATTGCCGATCAACTAGAGGGGGTGAAGCAATGAAGGATTTATTTAATGTCGAAGTAAGCAAAGAGGTTTTCGAGAAAGTCATAGCTGACTTGGGTCTTATCTACGACAAGCCTTATGACAAAACCGATGACGGCTTTGTTTTCGCTGAGTATTGGTACGATGACGCTATCGGCCTTGCTTACGCGAAACGAGTGAATGGTTATGACGATGTCACAGAGGATGATCCACGTTCAAAGTCTCGATACTTCATAACTGAATACTGCGCAGAGAAGGTTGGCGAAGGGGAGGTGAAGCAATGAACACCGGATTGTCTTTAGTATCTGAGCTGATAGAAAGGCGAGATCGCCTAAAAGGACAGCATTTATCGGCGCTGGCAAACTTGCAGCGCGCTTATGAAGACCACGATATACAAGCTCAAGCGCATTATAAGGGCCTTGAATATGGGATTGATTACGGCCTTATCCATCTCGACTTCTTGGTAGATTTAGCCAAACAGGAGGGCTTGTAATGGGTGTTTCGAGCATTATTGGTAAGCACGTTTTAAGCGCGGAGCTAGACTGTTTTGATAATAGCGGGGTTGGCTTTGGCACTTGTGACGTAGACATACATTACGAAGTGCTGCCAGGAGAGGAATCAATGCCTTTTGGCGCGTTTGAGCTACAGAAAGTGGTTATGCGCGTTGCGGGGGTAAGTGAGGCGGTAAACGTGACCAGTTGCTTTGATCAATCGTATATCGAACAGTTGATACAAGACGAAATCGACGGCAGCGACTATCACTGGTCAGATCACGGAGACGGGGTGTAGAAAATGTATAGCAACTCAACAGAAAAGGCGCTGCTGGCTATTGTTGGCGTTATGTCGGGGCTATGCGTGTTTTTAGCAGCCCTGCTAGCTATCGTAGCGTTTGTATAAATGTTTAAACAACAACAAAAGATGATAGACTTGTAAGCGTCTAAGGCATCCCCTTGTTGCCTGTTGGCAGGTCAGCGGCACCTGTAGACAAAACGCCGCCTTCCTACCAGCTACCCCACCAAAAATAAATCGAGATAGCCGAAACCAGGATTAAGGGCGGTAGCCATTCGGGTATATCCGATAGCCAGCCGCCCCGATCCTTTTTCATTCTGTTGAAGCTGTGATGGTGGTAGAAAACTCGCTAATCGCGGCGTCCATGTTATCCATCGCTTCTGCTGCGCTGGTGGTATCTGTAGCAGTAGAGTCAACGTGNACCCGCTCCACCATNGGNTTGCCTTTGGCNTCNTTNCGATAGGGNATNNNGTTGGCGTCCANNACGCGCATTAACTTGGGTGCGGTGTAGGCTTTGAACATATCNCCGAGCTCGCGCCAGTAAACATACTTATCAGACATGGTTTTTCCTCAAAAAAAAGCCCCAGAAANGGNNCTGGGGCAAGAGTGCCGCTNAGGAGTCCTNCAGCGGCGGTTAATGTTACCAAGGAATGTCATCAGNTTCCTTGGCTGCGGGNGCGGAATCCTTCTTCTCAGGCTTCCATGTATCACGTTCGGCGTACCANGTACCNTTCTGTGATTCTTTGATGTCGATGTTTATCCACTCGTCATTGGGGTTATCTTTGACAAAACCGCCAATCCAACCTTTAAAGTCATCGAGCTTGATAGACACCTTGGCTTTAACCCAATCTGGGGCATTACTGTTAGGTTTTTTAACAATCATCCCGTTAACGAAATCTCGATCGTCGCTCATGCAGCCTCCTTCCTGGCTTGTGCAAATTCGTCAGACTTTAAGAAAGCCCGTTCTTCTGTCGTAAATACGCCGCCCTTTGTCGGGGCAACCCATAAGGCTTCTTTGATGTCGTTAGACAACTCCAGCCATATCTGTGCGACTCCAGCAACATCACCGGCCTTGATGTACTCCTTGATGAAATAGATAGAGTCGAAGTTTTCTCGAGTCGCATCGTTATGCTGCAGGATCGGCTCCATCGCATCCTTGATTGAACCATGTGCAATCGCTGTGGATACTTCATCGGCGCTGGCTATCTCACTACCGCCTAGCCCCAGGAATGCCAAGGCCCTGCCAACCGCTGACGTTTCAGCATTCTCTAGCGCAGAGGTCTTGTTAATCTTCCCAAAGCTGCGGTTCTCCTCAGCGTATCCAGTAGCTGCAACCTTGCCATCGCCATCTCGGATAGTTGACTTCATTACCACCATCGAGTCCTCAGCACTAACCAACTCTGTCTCGATCGACCAACCCTTAAACTCTTCCGACTTTCTGAAGTCATCGATCCTTCTGGCAACAGTTAGATAAATTTTGCCATGAATCTCTACTTCACCTTTGTTTTTATCAGCCACACTTTTCCCTCCTTTGTTGACCTAAACGCAGTTTAACTCAAGATAGCGCAAGTTGACAAGCCTAGCGATCTTTAAAAAAGGTCAGCAATTTGTTGACAAGCTCAGGCGGCTGATTCAGAGTTATAGGTTCCGCTCAACGAAAAGGGAATCAAGTGGAAAACAAAAAGGGGCCGCTCGGCTTCAGCCCGTTTGGGGAAACACGCAAAGAGGTGGAGAGGGAAAGCCCCGCCTCGGTTCTGAATAAACTATCTAACCTTCCAAAATTTAAGAAAGTAGGCCAGTTCAGATATACCGCCTGCTGCCCGGCCCATGATGACAAAAGCCCCAGCCTGTCGATCACGGACGCAGATGACAAAATCCTCGTGCATTGCTTTTCGGGTTGCACCCAAGACGAGGTGCTGGATGCGTTACGGTCGCAAGGTATGTGGTCTGAGGCTTCTACCAAGTGGGTCAGGACATTTTCGGCTGACGATCTGGATTACATGATGCACTGGTGTCTGGTCTACCACGGCGCTTTCCGTAGAGGTGAGAAGCTACGCGGTATGGATGCCCAAAAACTGCAAGAGTTTGTAAAGGTCTTACAAAATAACTCAGCTTGGCGATACAAGGTTGTCGAGGAGGACGCATATCGTGTCTAAAGACGATGAATTAATGAATAAGATAAAAGATTTCAACGAAGCTAGGCCGCCAATGGCGAGCTACGAAGATTATGAAAGATACTCAGGAGTCAACGGTCATGCCCAGCCGATTTCATCGTTAGCCAGATTACAGGCCGCGGCAACCAACCACCGCATCGCAGAGCTTGAGGAGAGGCTCGCTAACGAACGCGAAGTTATCGCAGGCATGATTACTACGGGAACCGTAACGCTCGTCTACGCGCCTTCAGGGGCCGGTAAGACGGTCTGGGTGCTGGGTAGCCTGTTTAAATCCATCCGCAACAACCTCATCAAAGGCTCAGATGTCATCTACTTCAACGAAGATGACGGGGCCAGGGGCGTGGTTCAGAAGGCAAAGATGGGCCAGAAGCACGGTATGTCGATGATTACCTTGGCCACAAGCCAAGATCCTGCATTACGTACTACTCAGGATGCCTTGGGGTTGTTGAACATGATACGCCTTGAGGGTCACGCCAACGGCAAGATAGTGATTTGTGACACCTTGAAGAAGTTTGCGCCAGTGCTGAACAAAGGCGACATGCGGGACATTCTTCACGTATTTAGGCAGTTCGCCGCAGCAGGTGGCACGATCATCCTTCTAGGCCACTGTAACAAGCACCGATCGTTAGACGGTCGCTTAATCTACGAAGGCGTAGGCGACCTGAAGGCTGACGTTGACAATATGTTTGGCCTTGACCCCCTCAATGACAAGTTCGCCGACTATCAAGAGCTACTGGTCATCAACGAGAAGGATCGGAGCCAGATTTCATTCTCTGGCGGGTTCCGATATAAGCAGACAAAAGAAACCGTCGGCTACGAGGAATCTGTGGATTCCGTTGAGTTCCTTGATGAAGATGACATAAGCGAGTTGAAAAAGAAGCAGGCGGCGCAGATCAATGTCGGCAAGGCTTTCGCCAAGTATGAAGACGAAGTGCTGTTCTTAGAGTCCGTAATGAAGGGCGGCGCTGAATACAGCCTGACAGAGTTGTTCAGGATGCTGAATGATGAACACCTAAATCCCAACGAATGCTCAAAGAAGTCACTGCGTAACTGCATGGATTTATTAAGGGGCAATATGCTTAAACTCAGACGCAACCCGGGCAATAATGCCAAAAATTACCGCTGGATAGGTGAAAAGTGGTGATAAAAAAATGTGAGCAAAATCAAGAATTTGCCCCAAATGCCCGTTTTGCCCGTGTTTTAGGGGGCGGCCCCCAAAAAGTGGGGCAAAAGGGGCAAAAGGGGCATATTGTTGTTTTCATTGACTTTTTTATTCTGGCTGAAAAACCATGAAAGTGTTGGATTTGTTCAGTGGGATTGGCGGCTTTGCCCTTGGTTTAGAGGCCGCTGGATTTGAAACCGCAGCCTTTTGCGAGATTGACCCCTACGCGCAGAAGGTATTGAAAAAGAACTGGCCAGGAGTACCGATCTATGACGATGTCAGACGAATCACAGCAGACAGACTTGTTTCAGACGGAGTTGGAGTTGATGTCATCACGGGAGGATTCCCCTGTCAGGACATCTCCGTTGCAGGAAATCAAAAAGGAATTGATGCAGAACGCAGTGGATTGTGGTCAGAGTGCGCCCGTTTGCTTGGGGACATTCGACCCAGATATGCCATCTTTGAAAACGTCACAAACCTGCTTACTGGAGACGGGGGAGATTGGTTTAAGCGAGTTTTATGGGACATTTCCTCGGTCGGGTACGATGCGGAATGGCACTGTATACCAGCTTCCGCAATTGGCGCCTACCATCACAGAGATAGGGTCTGGATTGTGGCCTACCCCAACGGGGATGACAGGCGGGGAGGGTATAGCTCCAAGTCACAAAGACGGAACGCATGGTTGGAGCCTTGGGGCAGCTGCGAAGGACAGCTTGACACAGAAACCCATAAGAATATGGCCGACTCCCAACGCATCCGACAATCGGGACAGGGGCTGCATGGAGGACGAAGCAATAAAGCGAAGAATCAGGATAGGGAAGCAAGTTGGATTATCAACAGCTGTCAAGGAAACTCGTCAATCTGGGACGCTGAACCCAACGTGGGTAGAGTGGCTAATGGGGTTCCCGCTAGGTCACACAGACTTAGATGCTTAGGCAACGCGGTCGTACCACAGATACCGGAACTGATTGGTAGGCAGATCATGGAGACTGAGCGTGGACGGGCATAGATGGATTGTAGACAGTCAGGAGAAGCTAGAGTTCTTTATAGACTTTGTCAAAGGTCAGTTCAGCCAAGGCAGCTATCACCTGTACTCAATCAAGCCAGCAGGCAGGACTGAGCGNCAGAACAATGCNATGCACTTATGGTTNAGGNAGATGGCAGAGAAGCTAAACGATGCNGGGTATTCCAACGCNCATCCCTTCAACGATCAGGTTGAGATACCGTTTACNGANGGGCTGGTNAANGANATGCTCTACAAGCCCATNATTAAAGCCATGTACCAAAAAACGTCTACCACCAAGCTAACCGGCAGGGAGTTAAGCGAAGCCGCTGAGGTGCTTGTACGGTGGCTGTCAGAGAAGAAGGGGATATACGTCCCGTTTCCGCAAACAATAAAGGATGAGCTATGAAGAATGACGCACAACTGGCCTTAGAAGCTGCAGAATCTATGGCAAAGCGATTAGAGGAAGATGTAGCCATAATGATGGATCTGAGCACCAAACCGCTCAAGGACATAGATGAGAAGCCTTTGGAAATAATCCGTTATGCGGGGCCAAAAGATGAATCCTTTTAAGCTGACAGAGCCATCTTGCATCAGTTTCAGTGGCGGCAGGACTAGCGCCTATATGCTGTGGCGGTTCATAGNAGCCAATGACGGCCTACCAGATGACTGCATTGTTACCTTTGCAAACACCGGAAAAGAAGAGGAAGCAACGCTCAGGTTTGTAGAAAGATGCAGTAAAGAATGGGATGTGCCTATTGTCTGGCTTGAGTATCAGTGGGCAGAGCAAACCAAGGATCGGTTTAAGGTGGTGGATTTTGATGCCGCCGCTAGGAATGGCGAGCCGTTTGAGCAAATGCTTAAAGCAAAGAAATACTTACCTTCACCAGTGCAAAGGTTCTGTACTGTGGAGTTAAAGATTCGGACTATCTCTAATTACCTTTTTTCCATTGGAATGACAGAAAAACGTTCACATGGCGAGAACATGGCAATCGTCGGGATTCGAGCCGACGAAATGCGGCGGGCCGTTAAGATTGAACCTCACCGAAGGCCGTTGGTAGCGGCAGGCGTGACAAAACAAACCGTCTCTGCGTTCTGGGCAGAGCAGCCGTTTGATCTTGAACTCCCCAACATTGGTGGTGTAACCCCTCACGGCAATTGCGATCTTTGCTTTTTGAAGGGCGGCAGTTTGATTAACTCGTTAATTCTTGAAGATCCCAGCAAGGCCGATTGGTGGGCAAGGATGGAGCGAGAAATACACGCCACTAAGCCACTTGGAAGGCGCTGGAGGAAAGACCGCCCGACCTATGCACAGATGCAAGTCATTGCCAGAGAGCAGGGACAATTAGATTTGGCAGGGGATGAGACGATCCCATGCTTTTGCGGGGATTNATATGAAATTAAAGCGTACAGCAGCAGACCACTGGTTTAGCCGGTGCGTCAGGATGCGAAATGACTTTACCTGCCAGGGGTGTGGTAAGAAATACGAAGAAAACAGCATGGGCCTGCATTGTAGCCATTACTTTGGCAGAGCCAAGAAGGGCGTTAGATACGATGCCATGAACGCCTTTGCTCACTGTTACGGCTGTCATCANAGNTTCGGCAGCAACCCTGATTACTTNTACCGTCATTACATNGANACNTATGGCGAAGGNGCCTTNGAGATACTGAGGGAGAAGGTCGAGGACATCATGCTGGGCAAGAGGATGGTGAAAGAAGCCAAGCAAATCGCCAAGCATTACAAGGCAGAAGCCGCCCGTATGGAGAATGATAGGGCGGCGGGTGTAGCAGGGTGGTTAGAGTTCGTTAGTTGGGATTAGGCTCTTCTTCAGCGGCTCTTGCTTCTTCAAGCATCGCAACAATTACCTGACGATCGGCTCTCAACGCGCTAATTTTTGTTTTGTCATCTAGCGATTTAATTGACCTATCTATCCCAGAAAGCATTTGTCCATAAGCCCTCAAAACCGCTGGCTTGCCATGTCGCGCAATCGCTCTGGCCGTATATCCGGTTGCCGCTGCCCCAGCTAATGCCCCAGCGTATACAGGCTGCGTCACAAGGGTGAGGGTAGCGATAACCGAAAGAGCCGTTCTTGGAAGCGTAATTCCGGTGGCCTCATTGATTGACTGCGTAATTCGCGCCAACGTGTCTTTTCCCTCTTTGTTGCGCTTGTTTACCAAGGTGTCCAGCGCTGTAAGAGTCCTAAACTGATTGTCCAAAAGATTTTTTACATCGTCTCCTCTAGTGTTGTTCTTGAGGTAAGTGTTCATTACCCCTCTTACCAGCTTTGCGGCTTTTACCTGATAGGTTGCCACATCTGCATCTAGGCTTTGCCCTGCCTCGTGGACGGCTTGGTCAAAGTTTCGCCGTGCATTTAAAATGCCAACTAAGCTCCCGCCGTTTTCTTTTATTTCTTTTCTTGCAACGCGGACATATTTGTCAAATTGCTCTTGAGCGGCCTTAGACGCAAGGGTGTAGACATTAGTGCTAGTAAACTCTTGTAGAGCAGCATTGAAATCGGCGTTTAAATCTTCTACGTCAACCTCTTTGTTTTGCGATCTTATAAAGTTATCTAAAGTGTCCTTCTGCCCTTTAACATAGTCCTGCATAACCCTGAAGTTTTCATGGACGTTTCCGTAAGGTTTTATTCCTGGAATTGCAGCGACCGTTTCTATCACGCTGTTGTCAAAATCGTCGGGAACCCACGTTTCTGTTTTATTCAAAACCCCTACAGGGCGAGTTTGTGCTGTTCTATCTAACTTTTCTGGGGTCAATAACCCCGTTATGGCTACTTTGTCTTTGAGATTTCTTGAAGTGTCTCCAGCTTTTTTGGCTGCTGCAGCCCTTTGTGAAATGTTTATCAAGTCGGGACGCGGCGAAAGCAATGCTGACACATCAACAAGCGTTTCAAACTCCTCAGCCGCTCGGGGATTTTCTTTGGCAAACTCTTGATATTCCGCGAATCCTTTTGATACGGCACTCGCCGCCGCCTTCCCAGAGTCAGTAGCCATTACAGCATCAAAGGCGTCTCCTGCAGCCTCTCTTACAACATCTGGAATGACAACACCGGCAGCTTCCATTATTAGAGAGCCGCCCGTTCTAGCCGCTTGAGACAACGCGGCAGACGCTTGGCGCGCCAACGTGTTATCGCCACCCATTCCCAAAAACTCTGGCGACCTAGTAACCTCTAGCCGCCGTTTTAGCTCAGGCGAAAACTGCTCGGCAATTTTCCCAAAATCAGCTTCACCAAATCTTCTCTGGACACCGCCAAGATAACTTTCAGACTCTTGAGGAGGCGGCGCATCTGGCTGATCCATCTGCTCAAGAACTGCGGCTATTTCGTTTGCCGCTCTGTTGTCTCCAGCATCAGCGGCTTTTTTCAGGGCGTTAATATATTCCTGTCTAGTAGGCATTGCGATTTCTCCTAGCCACCAGATGCTGAGTCAAGATAACTTTGTGCGGCAGGACTTAAACCAACAGAAGGTAGGGTTATGGGCTTAAAGCCAGACATATTATCGGCCCCTATATCACTCTCAACGTCTTTAATTACGCTGTTGTACCTATTTATCGTGTCAATCGCAGAACTACGGAAAATCTTTAGTATTTCCTCAAGGGATTCAGCTTTTTGCGTAATATCGCCACCAACCATTCTTTGCGTATATTCTCGGTCAGCATCAGTAATACTTGTGCCAGATCCAAACGCTTTTATCTGCTCCCGCACAAGACTTGCCGCCTCCATCATGTATGTTTCGGCGTTTTGGACGCTAGGGTCATACGGCAGACCAATTAACGTAGCAACCTTTCCAAGCTGAACGTCAACATTAGCCATAATTCCGGTCGGCATTCCTCCCTCAATTCGCGTTAGCTGTCTATCAATAACCGCTAATCTTTCTCGCGCTGCTCTTGCCTTTTCTCTTTGCTCAATAACATCTTTAGCGCCTGCATCCGCTAATGCTTTTTTATATTGGTCGCCAGCATCAATAACCTTTTGAACTAATGGCGCTTTAGAGGTAAGACCTAACTCAGATGGCTCTACAAAATTGCCGCTGTCTGGGTCGCGAACCTTCCCAGAATCTAGGACACGATAGGCTCTTACTTCCCCCTCGTTATTAACCCATGCCTCTAAGTCTGCTTTTTCGCCACTCAAGTATTCAGTAAAAAACTCATCAGTTGATGTTGCCAGACCCGCCCGATTGAACTCTTCAGGAGATATGCCTCTTTGACGAGCCATTGTCATTCTTTGCCCAGGCGTTTGAGATGGCAACCTTTCTATCTGGAGCGCTCGTATGTCTTTG
>FUFK010037386.1_pt1 | contig 11341 bp, 10 predicted proteins | sample 1021851 | NCBI WGS metagenome assembly FUFK01 (sample SAMEA51879418, study PRJEB19060) | metagenome
TAAATTTAGTGCTAAATTATGTGTTTATTTTTGTCTATGATATGGGTCATGTAGGATTGGCTTTAGCCACTACTTTTGCAGCCATATCAGTATGGGTAATTGCAATAATATATCTATTTAGTCTGAGAGAAAGTATGACATGATGAAAACTGGTTACGCCACGACAATAGGAAATTTTGATGGTCTACATCTAGGCCATGCAGCTTTAATTGCAAAAATTAAAACTAATGCAGAAAAGATGAATCTTAAAACAAAAGTAATTACATTTAATCCTTATCCATTTGAATTTTTTAAATTAGAAAAAAATAGAATTCTTTCAGAATTTGATAAGAGAGAATTATTAGCAAATTTTAAAATTGATGACGTGAACACAATTAATTTTGATGATGATTTTAGAAACACCTCCGCAAAAGACTTCTTTTCAAAGTATCTACTTGAAGAAGATGTTAGATACTTGATTGTAGGTAAAGATTTTCGATTTGGTAAAGATAGGTCGGGCGATTTAGAGCTGCTTAAATCTCTATGCGATCAAAATAAAATAATTTTAGAGGTCCTAGAAGATCTCAAAAGCAATGATATAAAAATTAGTAGTACATTGATAAGAAAATTACTCGATAATGGAAAATTCCATGAAGCATCAAAATTGCTTGGTAGGACTTATCAAATATCTGGAAAAGTAATTAGGGGCAAAAGTTTAGGAAAGAGAATCGCTACCCCAACAGCGAACATAGATATTTTAAATAAAAAATTTTGTTTTACCGGCGTTTTTTTAGGTAAAACTAAAATAGGACAAAGCGAATATTTTTGCATTATAAATTTTGGCCCAAAACCCACTTTTGATGATCTTGAACAATCTTTAGAGGCTCATATCCTCGATTATGATGGAAATATATATGATGAGGCCTTAAGCATAGAATTTTTATGTAAAATTAGAGATCAAATCAAATTTAAGTCTATAGAAGAATTAAAGAATCAAATTAATGAAGATAAAATAAGGGCTAAAGAGCTAAAAAAACTTTATGAGTGAAAAAAAAGATCAAAAATTAAATTTACCAAGTACTAGCATTCCCATGAAAGCAAACCTTAACTTGAGGGAGCCTGAGATGCTAAATGAATGGCATAAAAGAAATGTTTACAAGAAAATTAGAGAGGCTAGGACTGGAAGAGAAAAATTCATTTTGCATGATGGACCACCATATGCAAACGGAAATATCCATCTCGGTCACGCTGTTAACAAAGTCCTTAAAGATATTGTAATTAGATCAAAAACATTGGAGGGGTACGATGCTCCTTATGTGCCAGGATGGGATTGCCATGGTTTGCCAATAGAACATCAGGTTGAGAAAAAAATTGGGAAAAAAAGAAGGGAAATTACTCAATCAGAATTCCGAGATCTTTGTAGAAATTATGCTAAGAAACAGATAGCCATACAGAAAGATGATTTTGTTAGATTAGGTGTTTTTGGAGATTGGGATAAAAGCTATGCTAGTCTTGATCAAAATTTTGAAGGAGATGCCATCAATGGTTTTGCAAGAATTTTTCATAATGGGCATGTTGAAAAAGGTTTCAAGCCAGTCCACTGGTGTCCTGAATGTAGTTCCTCACTAGCGGAAGCTGAAGTTGAATATATCGATAAAAATTCAACAGCAATTGATGTTAAGTTTAAATTTGATGAAAACAGCACTGAAAAACTAATCGATAAATTTAAACTTGATAAGAAAAAAAATATATCTTTAGTTATTTGGACTACAACGCCTTGGACAATTCCCGGAAATCAGGCGGTATGCTTTAATGCCGATATAGATTATCAGGTTATTGATTCAGATAAAGAGTATTTACTTGTTGCTGTTGAGCTTTGCGAACAATGCTTAGATAGGTGGAATAATAACTCTTATAAAGCAACAAAAATAAAATTTAAAGGTTCAGAATTAGAAGGGCTCAAATCATTACACCCCTTATATGAAAGAGTTACACCTCTTTTTGTCGGTGATCACGTCACTACAGAAACTGGTACTGGTTTTGTTCATACTGCACCTGCTCATGGTGTTGACGATTTTAATGTTTGCTCACATGAAAACGTTGAAGTTGTTAACCCTATATCTATGAATAATTTGTATAAAGATGANGTTGAATTTTTTGCTGGTGTTCATGTAAGGAAAGTTGATCCTCTTGTGTTAGAAGAGCTTAAAAATAATGAAGCACTTATTTGTAATGAAAATTATCAACACAGCTACCCGCATTGTTGGAGACATAAAACTCCCTTAATTTTTATGGCTACCCCACAGTGGTTTATTTCAATGACAAAGTCAGGTTTGTTAGAAGGAGCAAGTAGAGCGGTTCAAGACGTTGAGTTTATACCTGAGTGGGGCAAAGAAAGAATGGAAATAATGCTTAAAGATAGGCCAGATTGGTGCATTTCGAGACAAAGAGATTGGGGTATACCTATTACTCTTCTTTATGAAAACGATACTGGAGAACTTCACTCCGAACAAAATGAAATTTTTGTTAAAGCTTCAGAGGCAATTAAAGATTCAGGTATTGATTCATGGACGAATTTAGATCTTGATCTGGATCAAGATGGTTATGAAAAATCAAAAGACATTTTTGATGTTTGGTTCGATTCCGGTATCACACATTACTGTGTAGTTGATGAGCTTTATGGTTCGAATACACAATCGGATCTATATTTAGAGGGTAGTGACCAGCACAGGGGCTGGTTTCAGTCTTCTTTGTTAACCTCAATCGCCATGAAAGGAACTGCTCCCTATAAGTCGGTTTTAACTCATGGCTTTGTCGTAGACGATTCAGGCAGAAAAATGTCTAAATCCTTGGGAAATGTAGTGACTCCGCAGGAAGTAATTAAAGATTCTGGGGCTGATATTCTGAGATATTGGATATCATCAACAGACTTTAGGGGAGAAATGGCCTTTTCAAAAGATATTTTCAATAGATCAATTGATGGATTTAGAAGAATTAGAAACACAATGCGTTTTATGGTTTCAAACTTGTATGACTTCGATAAAAAATTTGATACTGACAATTTGCTATTTATTGACAAAGTTATTTTGCACAAAATTAATTCTCTTCAACAGGAAATAAGAGAGGACTATAGTAATTATAATTTTCATAAAGTAATTTCTAAAATTCTTAATTTTTGTGTAAATGATTTAGGGGGNATGTACNTGGATGTGATTAAAGATAGGCTTTATACAATGAAAAGTGACTCCATAGGCAGAAAATCAGCGCAATATTGCATTAGCAAAATGCTACACATCCTTACAAAATTAATTTCACCAATATTGCCTTTTACAGCATATGAATTTAACGAAAACTTGTACCCAGAACATGGTGACGATATTTTCAGTGAGGAATTCGAAGATTTAGAAACATTTACTTCATCTGAGGACATAGATGCATTTGATTCGTTATTAGCATTAAGAGGAAGGGTGTATCAAGCTATTGAGTTAGAAAGACAGAGTGGCAATATAAAAAATGCCTTAGACTGCGAACTTCAATTAACACTGACCAAAAAAGACTTTTCTTATGCTGAAAGTATGAGCTCAGAATTATCAAAATTTTTTATAAGTTCAGGTTGTGAAATCGTATGTGGAGACGAAGAAAAAATTATTGTAAAAAAATCAAAGCATGAAAAATGTTCAAGGTGTTGGCATAGAGTTGAAGAACTTGATTCAAATCATATTTGCTCTAGATGTAACTCAAATATGACTGGAGAAGGTGAAGTTAGGAGTTTTTTTTAATTGAAGTTTTTTCTTCTTTTCCTTGCTCTGTTAAGCATTGATTTATCCATAAAGTGGTATCTCAATACCGCTAGTATTGAGCCAATAACATTGATACCTTATTTTCTCGATTATTTTTTAACGAAGAATACTGGTATTGCCTTAAGTTTGTTCAGTTCTTCTGGTAGCTTCACACAAATTTTGCTCTTAATTTTTATCTTTCTTGCTCTTGCGTTTTTAACTTATACATTTCTAAAAACCGAAGATAAATCACAAAAGCTTGGTTTGCTATTGGTTCTGGCAGGTGGTTTTGGAAATTTTATCGAAAGATTTTTTTATGGTTCGGTAACAGACTATCTACATTTAAGAATAGGAACTAATTCATTATTTGTTTTTAATTTTGCCGATTTTCTAATAACAATGGGAGCTGTTTTGATAGTATTTATTTGGATAAGGGAAGAAAGAAATGTCTAAGGAAATAGTTTTAGCAAACCCGAGAGGATTTTGTGCTGGCGTCGATAGGGCAATTGATATAGTTGAAAAGTCACTNGAAAAATTTGATCAGCCAGTATTTGTTAGACATCAAGTTGTCCACAATAAAAAAGTTGTTGAAGATCTGGAAAAAAAAGGCGTCAAATTTGTTAAAGAAATTAAAGAGATTCCTGATAATGCAGTTGCTATTTTTAGTGCTCATGGCGTCAGTAAATCTGTTGAAGATGAAGCTAGAGAGAGAAATTTTATGTATTTTGATGCAACTTGTCCTTTGGTCACGAAAGTTCATTTGGAAGTTCAAAGACATGCTAGAAAGGGAAGAGATATTGTATTAATTGGTCATAAAGGACATCCTGAAGTCATTGGTACCTTAGGCCGACATCCCGAAGATTCTGGTACAAATATTTACCTAGTTGAGAATAATGAAGATATTAGTAAATTAGAGATACATTCTGAGGAAATTGCATACGTTACTCAGACAACTTTATCCGTAGATGATACTCAAGGACTTATAAATGCACTGCAACAAAAGTTTCCCAGCATTATTGGGCCTAGTGCAGATGATATTTGTTATGCAACACAAAATCGGCAAGATGCTGTAAAGCAATTATCACTTGAATGTGAAATCGTGCTTGTCATTGGATCAAAAACAAGTTCCAACTCCAATAGATTGAAAGAATTAGCTGAAAAATGTGGTACTACATCTTTCTTAATAGATGGAAAATCAGACATTGATGTAGAGTTGATAAAAACTGCTTCATCAATAGGCATAACAGCTGGAGCATCTGCTCCGGAAGAAATAGTGCAAGATGTTATTTCATTTCTATATCCATTAGGATATCAATCAGTTAGAAATCTTTCTGAAAATAATGAAACCATGACTTTTAAGCTACCAAAAGAGTTATTAGATTGATTCGTATTGTCTTTTTTAAGGGTTTAAAATCAAATTATGAGCTTATCAATTAAAAACCATTTAATAGAAGGAGCCGATTATTTCATGTCACCAAATCAGTCAGATAGAACTGAAAATATAGATCTTATAGTGATTCATTGTATTAGTCTGCCAGAGGGTTCTTTTGATAATGAAAACCCAAAGAAATTATTTTTAAATGAATTAGATTTTAATAATCATAGCTCATTTAAATCATTGAAAGGTTTGAAGGTATCAGCCCATATTCTCATAGAAAGAAATGGTTCATTAGTTCAATTTGTACCTTTCAATAAATGTGCTTGGCATGCAGGTAAATCAACCTTTGAGGGGCGAAATAGTTGTAACGAATTTTCAATTGGAATAGAACTGATAGGCTCAGTAAAAGAAGAGTTTACGAGTGAGCAGTACTCTGCATTGAAAAATCTACTTAATTTACTCAAAAACGAGTATGGAGACATGAGTGTTGTTGGGCATAGCGAAATTGCACCAAAACGCAAAAATGATCCTGGGCCATATTTTAATTGGGACTTGATCAATGCTTGAGAGATTAAAAAATACACAATTTAATTTTATTTTCTTAGGCATATCTGCGGCTATGCCAAGTTTTGCGTTAGGCATACCTTTTGGTTTATGGCTACTATCAGCAGGTGTAACTAAACAAACACTTGGATTAGTGACAGTTTCATCAATCATTGTTGCATTAAATTTTTTCTGGTCACCATTTATAAATAGAATACAACTACCAGTTCTGTACAACTTTTTAGGTCTAAGAAGATCTTGGATACTTATCTCCCAAGTTTCTTTGGGGGCCTTACTTCTTTTTCTATCAATTCTTGATCCAAATCAAGATTTAACAATTGTAGTCTTAGTAGCATGCCTTATTTATTTTTTCTCTTCAGTTCAAGATATTGCACTTGATGCATACAGAGTTGAATACGACCAATACTTTAAAGCAGAAAACTTAGCAACCATTTATCAAATTGGTTATAAAATTGGTGCATTTCTGATAGGTGCTCAGGTTTATGGAATAATTGGAGCAGAAAATTGGCAAGCAATTTATCTCTACCTTGGAGTGTTGATGTTCTTATTAACTTCAATAACTTTATTAAGCATGAGAGTAAAAGAAGCAAATCTCTCAGAATCCACTTTTAATCAATTTTTTTCAGCTTTTAAGAATCTCTTAAAAAAGGATAATGTGATAATCCTATTGTTACTTGTAGGCATTTATAAAATATCTGACATTGTGCTAGGCCCTATGGCAGCAGCATTATATACAGAGGTAGGTTTAAATAATGCTGATTATCTCCAGCAGAAAAGCTATTTTAATTTTTTAGCTACATTTGTGGGCTCAGGTTTGGCTTTGTGGAGCATTAAGAAATTTAATATTGAATTAACTATGTTTTTTGGTGCTCTTCTGGTGGTAAGCACCAATATGTTTTTTTCGTACTTATATCTATTTCCAAGCTATTTAAATTTCATTGTAATAAATTTTTTAGACACAATAGCCCAAGCATTTACAGCAGTTTGTTTTATTACATACCTAGTAAGTCAAGTTGACAGACGCTATACAGCAATTCAATACGCCTTTTTAGCTTCTCTGGTCATTATCCCTGGCACGCTGTTGAAAGGAACCTCAGGATTCTTAACAGATAGCTTAGGCTTCTACAATTTTTTCCTTTTAATGGGTCTAATAGGCGCACCTTCAATATGCTTGTCATACCTACTGGTAAAAGAATTTAAATTTGATATGCAAAATAACCTTAGAATAGCGGGGATAATGCTAATAATGATTATTTTCACCCTTTCCTTGTTTGAAAATCTTGGGCCAAGTTTGGATGTACTGAATGATAAGATTATTCATTTTACGGCATATTTAGCCTTATCCTTCTTGGTATTTACAGCTAGTCTCACATTTAACAGAGTTTTGCTGTTTACAGGTCTTGTATCACTAGGTGTGCTTATTGAGTTTTTGCAATACACCTCAGGTTTGAGGAATTTTGAGTATATGGATATAATAGCCAACGCTTTAGGTGTTTTAGTAGGCTTTTTACTTTTCAAAATGAACGAAAAAGCCTTGAAAATCACCAACTAAAGCCTAAATAAACTTTGTTATTGGAGGATAACTAAAAAATGAAAATAAGACCTTTACAAGATAGAGTAGTCGTTAAAAGACAAGACGAAGAAACAACTTCAGCAGGAGGTATTGTTCTTCCAGGATCCGCTACAGAAAAACCTCAACAAGGGGAAGTTGTTGCTGTAGGACCAGGAAAAAAATCTGAAGATGGAAAAAATACTCCAGTTGACTTGAAAGTTGGCGATCACGTTGTTTTTGGTCAATACGGTGGCAACACTGTAAAGATTGATGGTGAAGAATTTTTAATTCTGAATGAAAGTGAAATTTATGGAGTAATAGAATAGGAGAGATTATGGCAGCTAAAGATGTAAAATTCGGTGAAAACGCAAGAGTAAAACTCTTAAGTGGGGTAAATGTACTCGCAGATGCAGTGAAAGTTACTTTAGGCCCTAAGGGCAGAAATGTAATTTTAGATAAATCTTTTGGAGCACCAACGGTAACAAAAGACGGCGTTTCTGTTGCAAAAGAAGTAGAGCTTGAAGATAAATTTGAAAATATGGGAGCTCAAATGGTTAAGGAAGTTGCTTCCCAGACTAGTGATCAAGCTGGAGATGGAACAACAACTGCAACAGTACTTGCTCAAGCAATTGTGAATGAAGGCCTAAAATCAGTAGCAGCAGGTATGAATCCGATGGATCTCAAAAGAGGAATTGACAAAGCAATTTCTGCAGCTGTGGAAGAGGTTAAAAAGCTTTCAACTCCATGCAAAGATAGTTCTGCAATTGCTCAGGTTGGTTCAATATCAGCGAATGGAGATTCTGCTGTTGGAGAAATAATAGCTGAAGCAATGGACAAAGTTGGAAAAGAAGGAGTAATAACAGTTGAAGAAGGTTCAGGTATTGATAATGAACTAGATGTTGTTGAAGGAATGCAATTTGATAGAGGGTATTTATCTCCATATTTCATTAATAATCAGGATAAAATGAACGTTGTACTAGAAGATCCATTTGTTCTTCTTTTCGACAAGAAAATTTCCAATATCAAAGATTTGATTCCTCTTCTTGAAGGAGTCGCAAAATCAGGTAAGGCACTTATGATTATTGCTGAAGATGTTGAAGGTGAAGCTCTTGCAACATTAGTAGTCAATAACATGCGAGGCATTGTGAAAGTTGCAGCATGTAAGGCACCAGGATTTGGTGATCGAAGAAAAGCTATGCTAGAGGATATAGCAGTATTGACTGGGGGTAGAGTAATTTCTGAGGAAGTTGGGCTAGCACTAGAAACAACTACAATTGATGATCTTGGAACTGCAAAAAAAGTAGTATTAGATAAAGAAAACACAACAATTGTTGATGGGGCAGGTTCTAAATCAACCATTACAGGTAGAGTGCAACAAATAAGGACTCAAATTGAAGAAACTACGTCTGATTACGACAGAGAGAAACTTCAAGAAAGAGTTGCCAAACTTGCTGGTGGTGTAGCAGTTATCAAAGTTGGCGCTGGATCTGAAGTTGAAATGAAAGAAAAGAAAGCAAGGGTTGAGGATGCATTACATTCAACTAGAGCAGCGGTTGAAGAGGGAGTAGTTCCAGGCGGAGGAGTGGCCCTGATGAGAGCATTACAGAAAGTTGGTAATCTAAAAGGAGCAAATGAAGATCAGCAAGCGGGGATAAATATAGCCTTGAGAGCTTTTGAATATCCTTTAAAAACCATTGCTAGTAATGCAGGTGAGGAGTCATCTGTAGTAGCTGAGAATGTTAAAAATTCAAAAGGCTCAGATGGATTTAACGCTGCAACTGGAGAGTACGGAGATATGCTTAAAATGGGAATTCTTGATCCTGCAAAGGTTACAAGAACCGCACTTCAAGCAGCCGGCTCAATAGGAGGGATGATGATAACAACCGAATGTATGGTATCAGAATTACCTGCTAAAGAAACTGCGCCCGCAGGTGGAATGCCTCCTGGAGGCATGCCAGACATGGGCGGAATGATGTAATACAAACTTACATTAAAAAAAGGGAGCATTGAGCTCCCTTTTTTATTATCTTAAACTACAATAAAGAAAGATAGGAGTTGCATAATGTTCGAATATTTATCTCAAATTGACAGGTTCTTACATGTACTATTTGGTATTACATGGATTGGACTTTTATATTATTTCAATTTTGTTGGGGCGGGTTATTTAAAAGAGGCTACCCCCGAAGGAAAAAAAGATGTCTTATTAAAATTACAACCAAATGCTTTATGGTATTTCAGATGGGCAGCATTATTTACTTTTCTAACTGGTTTATATTTGCTTTGGTACCTAGACTATAAGAACAGCTATAGCATTGGTATTTCATTAGGTTCACTTATGGCAACAATAATGTTTTTAAATGTTTGGTTGATTATCTGGCCAAATCAAAAAAAAGTAATTGCTGGAACTGAAGATGCCGCTCAAGCAGGCGCTAAAGCAGCTTTGGCTTCCAGAACTAACACATTATTCTCATTTCCAATGCTCTATTTCATGATCTATTCAGCACATATTAGTGATGGAAAAAATTATTTTTATGAAATACCAGGAGTTGCAGCATCAGGTTGGAATATGCCAGCCTTATACATTGGAACAGCAATTATTTTAGCCATTGAAGCGAATGCAATTTTTGGCAAAATGAGAGGATTTATGGAATCTGTTAAAGCTGTAATACACTCAGGTCTAATACTAACTGTATTATTTGCTTTATTGGTTTATTACTATTGATTCGATATCTTTGAAACTTTTACTTCTTTAACTTTATTTGATTCAATTTTATGAGTTTCAAGTTTGTAATCTTCTAATTGAATACAAACATTATTTGTTGGTATTTGATTTAAATGATCAATAATTAAACCATTCAGTGTTTTAGCCCCTTCCTCTGGTAAGTCCCATTCAAGTTTTTTGTTAAGTTCTCTTATTATTGTTGATCCATCTGCCATAACTGTATATTCATCAATTATTTCATATTCTTCTTCAGGCTCCTCATCATTAAACTGTCCAACAATCAGTTCAATTAGATCCTCTAAAGTAATTAAACCAGTTACTTCTCCGTACTCATCAACAACTAGTGCAACTTCTGTTCCATTTTTTTGAAAATTTTTTAATTGAGCAAATAATTGAGTACTTTCTGGTACGTAATATGGCTCGATTAAAAAGTCGGTTAAATCATTTCTAAAGTTTTCAAGTTCTTCTATTTCCTTAGCATGAATGAATCCAATTATTTCTGATTCGTTTCCCTTATAAACAGGATAAAATCGATTTCTTTCATCATTATCAAAGCTATCAATGTCATCAAGATTAAGCTTTATCACCTGATTCATCGGTATTAAAATGTCTTGCACAGAGAGATCTTTTAGATCTAATAGCGATCTCATAGCTTCCATCTCTTCTTTATCAACTTGCTCTGTATCTTTATCTAAGACTGATTTAAGTTCTTGTCGATTTAAATTTTGTGCAAAATAATTCTCTCCTCCTTTTACTCCAGTAATCCACGAGCTGAAAAAGTTTAAAATTCTTGAAAGCCATCCAAAATAATTTGTTAAAAATTCTAAAATTATACTTGCAGGATAAGCTATGGCTTCAGGTTTTTTTGCTGCAAAGTTTTTTGGCGCTATTTCAGCAAAAATTATCACCAGAATAGTTAAAATTAACGTACCAACCCATACATATTCATCGCCAAACTCTTTTATAACAAAATATGTTAAAAGAGCTGAAGCAGAAATATTTACCAAATTATTTCCAATTAAAATTACACCCAATACCTCATTAATTTTATTCCTTAAAGAATTGACTCTTCTTGCCGCTTTTTGTCCGCTTTCAGCAGCACTATCAAGCTTTATCTGGTTAATTGCAGTAATGGAAGTTTCAGATCCTGAGAAGAAAGCAGATATAAAAATCAGAATGATAAGAACTAATATTAGTACTAAGCCAAAATTATCCATTTGTGTAATAAATAAAATTAATCAAAAAAATAAGAAATAATTTGTGAATCTTCGTTAGAAAAGGTGTAAAATGCCATTTTCAAATATTATACAGCAAAAAATGGTAGTAATTAGACTTTCAAGAGCAGGGGCAAAAAAACGCCCTTTTTA
>FUFK010041246.1_pt1 | contig 11339 bp, 31 predicted proteins | sample 1021851 | NCBI WGS metagenome assembly FUFK01 (sample SAMEA51879418, study PRJEB19060) | metagenome
TTGCACTGAAAAAGAGGTGACAACAATATAAGGGGGAAGATGTCCGTTATAATGATTTTGTCGGATCTTCACGAACCATACAGTCATACAGACAGTTTTGCTTTTATACAAGCTGTCAAAAAGAAATACAAACCAAATAGAGTTGTGTGTATAGGCGATGAACTAGATTATCATGCTTTATCATTCCACGACTCAGATCCTGATTTACCTAATGCTTCAAAAGAATTAGAGTTGGGTTTATACAAGATCAAAATGATTGAGAAGTTATTTCCAAAGATGGATTTACTTCATAGCAATCATGGATCAATGGTTTATAGAAAGAGAAAGCATCATGGCTTTCCTTCTCTAGCAGTGAAAGATTACGCAGATATATTAGGTGTCGATAAGCAAAAATGGCGTTGGCACGATAGGTTAATTATTAAAGATAAATATGGCGAATATTATTTTTGCCATAATATGAACAAAGATCCTGTAAAATCTTCTATGTCGATAGGCATGAATTTTGTGCAAGGTCACTATCATACAGAGTTCAGGATTGGGTATTGGTCATCACCTGAACATTTGAGGTGGGGTATGAATGTGGGTTGTCTTATAGACAAAGACTCCCTTGCATTTGCCTACTCAAAAGTTAATATTAGGAGACCTGTACTAGGTTGTGGAATGATAATAAATGGTGTACCACAGTTAATACCAATGATTCTAAAACGAGGAAACAGATGGGTACGTCATTTATGAAAGATAAAATAAATCCACCATACTATATTGGTACAAAGATACAGGTATCAGATTTTATTCAAGAATTTAAACTAGATTATTTTCAAGGAAACATTGTCAAATATGTTGTTAGGCATAAATCAAAAGGCGGCATTGAAGATTTGGAAAAAGCTAAATGGTATTTGGAGAAGTTAATAGAATGTACGAAAAAATAAAAGAAGAGATTATCAAACACGAAGGCAAGATAAATAAAATTTATAAAGATCACTTAGGCAATGCCACATTTGGTGTTGGGCATTTAGTGTTACCTACAGACGACTTACAGGAAGGAGTAGAATATGATGATGCAAAGATTATGGAGTTCTTTGAAAGAGACTTCGATCAAGCTGTTAAAGATGCAAGATCTTTCACGAAAGAAGAAAATATTGATCCTGTCGCTTTTGGCTGTGTTATTAATATGGCATTTCAGCTAGGATTACCTAGATTATCTAAATTTAAAAACTTTCAATACCACTTAAACAAGTGTGATTATGAATCTGCTAGTTCAGAAATGCTTGATAGTAGATGGGCAAAGCAAACACCCAACAGAGCGAATGAACTAGCAGAAACTATGAGGAATATATAATGTTTCAAATGCTATTAAAACCTTTGCTAGGTGTAGCTGGTGATGTCGTTAAAGGTGTTGTGGAAACCAAAAAAGCAAAGGCTGAACAAAAAGTTACAAAGATAAAAGCAGAAACTGAACTATTAAATAAAAAAATAAAAGGCGAGATAGCTTACGATTTAGAAGCTATTAAAGGTTCAAAAGACTCGTGGAAAGACGAGGCTTGGACAATATTGTTTATTATTATTATAGCCATGTGCTTTATACCCCCTCTACAACCTTACACAGAAAGAGGTTTCGATGCTCTTTCACGAACTCCACAGTGGTTTCAATTTGCTATGTATGGAGCAATAGCTAGTTCATTTGGACTTAGAGGAATGGGTAAAGTTTTAGGTAGTAAAAAATGAGTACAGTAAAAGAAGTAGAAGCATTACTACGCAAGGCAAAAAAAGAAAACAGAGAACTTAAGAAAGAAATAGAGGAGAAAGATTTACACATTAAGTTTCTTAATGAACGACTAGACAACTGGGCAGAAAAAAACGCAATGTTGAGAGAAGAAAAACTAAAGATTACTGTTGATGATGTAGTTGCATTTCAAAAAGCAAAAGCTGAATATGCTTCTTCACAGAATCGATCACTTACAGAACAACTAGAAAAACAAGAGAAGGTAGAATTAGATGGCAACTTATCAGGGTAAAAAAGTACCACTTAATAAGCCTATGCGTGGCGATGTGAAAAAATTTAAGGTGTTTGTGAAAGACGGAGACAAAGTTAAAAAAATAAACTTTGGCGACAAATCGATGAGTATCAAGAAAAACTCACCAGCACGAAAGAAATCTTATTGTGCGAGATCAGGTGGGATTAAAGGTAAAAATAATAAACTATCTGCAAACTATTGGTCTCGTAGAATGTGGAACTGTTAGGAGAATAATATGCCAAAAGTAGGAAACAAAGTATTTAAGTACACAAAAAAAGGTAAAGAAGAAGCAAAGAGGTATGCCAAAAAGACTGGCAAGAAAATGAAAAAGAAAAAGAAAGGTTACTAATGCCTTCAAAAAAATATAGTCCCAAACAAAAAAAATTAGCTCGTATAGCTGAACCCAGAGATAAAATTACTGGTGCTGATTTTAAAAAACTTAAAAAAAGGAAGAAGAAAAAATAATGTCACTTTACAGAAACATCAATAAAAGAAAAAAAGCTGGAACTAGTAGATCAAAAAAGAACAGTACAATTAGTGATGAGGCTTATGCTAATATGAAAGCTGGTTTCCCCAAAAAGAAAAAGAAGAAAAAGAAAAAGAAGTAATGACTACTCCTCCTATGGTCAATGTCATATGGATAGATACCAACGAATGTAGTCTATCCACATGGCAAACCAAAGAAGAATTACTTGATAGTAAATTATGTGTCATAGATTCATTAGGATATTTAATGAAAGAAACTGATGATTATGTAATTATTTCTGGTGACAAAGATCACGAAAATTCAGACGATCAATATGGTAGGTCACAGATCATACCAAAAGGTGTCATCAAAGAAATACAATATCTAGTTATAAAGTAGTTTCTTTACTTTTGAGTTTAGAACATAGACTGATAACTTCTTTCATATCACTACTCCAACAAAACCAACTGTCTCCCATATAATTATTTAAAATAGGATTATTCGGATCTGTTTTTCTAACTTTTGCAATTTCTCTAGCAATCGTTCTTTCGTGTTTCCCAAACATTTTTGCTAAATCTTTATAGTACAAAGGTTTATCTTCCATTATATTAAGTCTCCTTGTCTATTATCTTGCGGTTTCCATACATAATCATATAACTTATATTTTTTTCCACTGTATCGTGAAGTACATTCAGTCATATAATCCCTTTTTGCTAATTGTTCAGGTGATAAAATCATCTGATCTGATTTATAAATAACCCTGATAGGTTCTTTTTTTCTTATTTGTGTTTCCACAACGTAATCTCTAAGAGATACTCTTCCGTTCCAAGTTTTTTTAACTTCAATGTTCTTCATGTTAAAATACTCCCTAGTTTCATTTCGGTTCTTTTCAATGCGTTTTGATCAAGTATCATTTGTATTTTTGTTTCTATTCTTTCTAATTCAACAAAAGCATTATCCATTTTCTCTCTATCTTCATCTATAGCTATATTACAAGCCAATACGTCAGAGTGTTGTCTTGCCTTTGTTTTTGCAGTTTCAACAGTTATCTTCTCATTAGTGCCATGTAATATTTCAAGATACTTAGTGTCGTAAATATGATCCTTTGTTCTTACAGACCTATCGTAGTGCCTTTTAGCATCACGATAATTTTTCATCGCTTCTGCTTTTGCATTAGCAATAAATTCAGGACTATATCCTTCCATCTGTTTTCACCTTATCAATTATTCTAACAAGCAAATTAACTAAAACCTTAGCATTAAATTCTTTGTTAGAAGTTTTATTGTGACAGTCTCTACAAAGTGGAGCGAGATTAAATTCATTATCTTTGTAATGATGTTTATCACCCCCAGCGCCTCTGCCTTTAATATGATGTATGTCGGTGGCAAAATTACCACACATAATACAATCAACATCATCAGGAGTATTATACCCCCAATAGCCCATAAAAAATTTAGTGTGATTTTTCAAAAAATTACTCCCATCTTCTTCTTCCATAACCCAACTTTTAAATGCCATACTCATTTTTTACTTAATTGATCCCCTATAGCATAAATCATCAAAGCTATTAGCAATAAAACTAATAGCTGTAATGATTCTATGATTAACATAACCATTAAAAAGGTATGTCCTTTGAGTCTAAGTCATTGGTTTCTGGTTCTTCAGAAGGCATTACTGTTTCAGCAGGTTTCTTATATGCCTCTTGAATTCTTACAGACAAACTCCCCTTATCACCTTTCCACAAAGCAATACTGTATGCTTGTCCTTTTTTTAAAACTATATCTTCCTGTAATACATCATCAGGATAACAAATAGTTTTATTTTGATAGTCAGGCTTTGAGTCACCTTCCTCTTTGTACTCGTTTTTAAACAGAGTAGCTTTTATCATTACTTCGCTCATATTGAATGCTCCCTTTTTTCTTGTTTAGGTTTTGTGGCTACAGGATTTTCATTTTCTGAGTCCTCTGCTTCGCCAACTTCAAGTAAAAATAACTTCATTATTAAATACTTGTATGCGTATGTTGTGGCTTTACCCACTCCTTTATCAGAATTATCGACACCATATCCGTAGTAATCACCAACAGTCATTTTTTCGTTGGTATCTACATCTATGACATCACAATTCATTTTCACTGTAGTTAAATTACCCTCTTTTGTGTGATCCATAACTTTAGGAATAAGAAGTAATTTATGTTTTGCTAATTGTTCACGAACAACATCATTAACATCGTTCCAATTAGTGACTTTATATTGAATACCTTTTGGTTTTGTCTGTGATACAGATTTAACCTCATGGGTGATATCAAATATCTTTCTATATATTGTCATTTTTTTTCGCCTTTCTTGTTAGTTTACTAACCTCTTTGTCGAGATCAAATGCCTCTCGTAATAGTTTAAAATATTTCCAACCTTTATTCAGGTCAGACTTTGTAAAATTTCTAATTTCAAAATCATCAGTCTCTTTACCAAACCTTGCAAGAATACCTTTGTTAATCTGTATTCCGTCTTGCTCTTCAATCATGTATTTGTATGCGCCTAGTTGTACTAGGTGATCATCATAAACTTGCTTACTTGTTTTAAAATCAACAAGTGTATCTCCATTAACTAACAGATCCGCAGTTCCACCATATTTATACTTACGACAACAAAAACTTTTTTCTGTAAATGTGACTTCGTATTCTTGCTCAGTCCACCAATCTTTAAATTTATTAAAACATTCTTGAACTACTGGATCGTCAGGCAGTTCGTAATACTCATTGGTAATATGTTTCTCTGCAAGTTCGTGAAAGTCAGTACCTATATCTCCAGCTTTGTTTAATTCAGAATGATATGATTTACCTTCAAGACCTAATTTATTACTCCATATTAATAAACCAGTAGCATTTTTGTATCTGCCAAGAATTGTAGTGACACTGGGTACTTTTTTTCCGTCCACTTTATAATCTATATGTGACAATCGCTTTCCTTTCTAGAATGATGAGCAGTCTGTAGCATTGGTGATATGATGCCATATCACTCTCTTAGATAGTTTTGACTTAAGCGGAGTTTTGAGATTTTCCCTACAGATTTGTTTAAGCTTTTGCTCTTTCAAAAAAAGTTCTTTCCTTTTTTCAGGACTAAGGAGGACTTTAGTATCTAGAACTTTACTGCTCACCATAAATTCACACTAATCATTTATTAGTATAAATCAAGCAATATGTGTAAAAATACGTCTTTTTTTAAAAAAAAACATAATTATTTGCAAAATCTGTATATATAAGTATGTTTTGAGCATGGAAAATTATCACAATTTTTTTTACAAAATTGATACTGTTGAGTACAGAGAGTTAAGATTTTTGTTTTGTTTGTTAGACGTATGGAAAAAATACAATTATATATGCAAGGAGAATAACATTGAATTTCCTGATATGGAAACTATCATTTGGAAAAATGTCTTAAATGAATATGGCTACTTTAACAACAAATCAAAAAATATGCCCAACTTGTCAGAGATCATTGATCTCCAACGATTACACACCGACTTTAAAAGAAAGAACAATAATGAAATTCATCGTTGATTATCAAAGCCAAAAAAACAAATCACCTTCTTACAGAGAAATTGCATTTCATGTTAAATTAAAAGGAATTAACAGTGTCAGTACCTATCTGTGTCGTTTAAAAAGCAAAGGTTATGTTGATTTTATTCCAGCAAAAAAAAGATCAGTGCAAGTGATAAAGGAGATATAATGATTGATAAACTTCCAGCTATGTATTTGTTTACTAATGATTACATTACAGGAACAAGAACTCTGTCTTTAGCAGAAAGGGGTATTTACATAGACCTACTATGTTTCTCGCAAAATAATCATGGCAAGGGATTACCTAATAACTTACAAGAGTTAGCAAAAATGGTTTTACCTTTTGAGTTAAACCCTGAAAAAAACGAAGAAAACATGGCTTCTTTAATCAAGGTGTTAAACACAAAATTTTATTTAGAAAACAACAGATACTTTAATCGCAGACAACATCTTGAATACGTTAAGGGATTAGAATTATCTAATACTCGTAGCCAAGCAAGAAAAAAGAAAAAAGTTGTTAACGATTTGTCAGATCAAAAAGAAAACAACGTAGATAAAGATAAAGATAAAAATAAAGATGATCTTATACTAGCACTAGAGCAAATGTGGAAGTCTTTATCTGTAAAAATGAGGCAAAGATCATCAAAACCCAAATCTTTTTCCAAGTTTAAGGCTCTTACAGAGCAAAAACAGAAGCTTGTTATAGAAACATACCCTGAATATTGTTCGCAAAATGGCGAATATTCTGTCGCTTTAGAAAGATTTATTGATAATGAAAAATACAATGAAGTTCAAACTCCTGAGACAAAGAAAGAACAAGAGAAAAAAAGTGAACTACATTTACTGAAAACAAGATACGATATGTCAGTAAAGCTAGGCAGACCTATTTTCAGCATGAGTCAACAAGACTTTGATAAAGCAGAGAAATTATTTGGCAAAGAGAAAGAAAAAACACAAGAAATCTAAACCCAATCCTAAACCTACACAGGTAAAAGACTTGGGCGGTCAAGAGATAATAAGGGTAGAGGATAAACTTTATAGATTGCCTGATTACAAAGAGTTAAAAATGGGACTCAAACATATTTACGGAGTCTATAACTCTAATTTACAAAAGTATTATGCTAGAAATTTGCTTTGCCCACAGGATCATAAGATTAATACTCTTCGTTTTTTGGCTGGTGAAAAATTAGAAGCTTTGGCTGTTTATAGTGCCAAACAAAAATCAATAACTTTTAATTGGGACAGGCTTGATAATATAGTTATTGGGGGTATAGAACTCTTTGTTGGGAATGGCTATGACGCAGAGCAAGAGTTTAACGAAGCGATGAAATCCACAAAAAATCACCAATCAATGGTGTGGGATTTAATAGTTAATGATATTCCAGTTGGTAGGGGTAAACGATTTTTAAACCTTCAAGAGGCTCTTGACTTGCTTCGTGATCATTTTAAGATGTCATAGTGCCACTTTCTTTCGCTTTCAGTGGCACATTTGTTCAATTAATGTTCAATTTAGATACTTACTTCTAAATGTTATAAAAAAATCATGCTCAATAAGTCCGTAAAAAATTCATGGAAAAATCATATTTACGGCTCTATTGCGCAGTCATTACAAGAGCAATCTTAGATAATAGTTTTAGAACATCACCAAATTATAATAATTCTGACATAGTTATTTGCGAACAAGCTAAAAGATGGTTTTTTAGTAAAGATTTTGAATACATTTGCTCATTGATTGACATTGAACCTAGTGTGGTAAGGAAGATTAATAATGAATTCAAAAAAACTAAAAAAAAATTTGCTCAGAACGAAGCATTCAAAGTCATCTTTGAAGTTATCAGACGAAATATTGAGTAAAAAATTAATATGCAGATTATACCTACACAAAGATCAGTATAATAATAATAATGTTGTGGTGATGTTTAGTAATTTTGAAAGTGAAGCTGAGTCAAAGCTTTTTATAGAAAATTTTAAGAACGACTACGATGAATATGAAGAGATTGATGAGGGTAATTTAGGTCAAAGCTGGACGATCCATTAGGCAACCCAAGAATATCGGATTGCCTGAAATGTAAGGAGAGTCTAACTATTCAAAAAAGTATTTAGCTTTTTTTCTGTTCCTATAATTATGAACAGTAATAATACTCTTGATGTTCTCTTCCACAGTATAAGCATTTTTCCACTGATGAGGAAACTTTTTATAGTTGTCTAAAAAAGAATAGACATCAAAAGTTTTTTCTCTTTTTAGTTTCANTAATGCTCGTAGAAAATAAATCCTGTTCCATATGTTTTTATCTATTGAAGAGTTCTTCAATAACATAATTAGCCCTGAAGCCTGTATCTCTACAGACTCAGGTATAACAAGATTTCCATTTTTGAAATCAAAAGTTCCTGTCCTTGCGGTTGGATCACCTAAGGACAAATACATACAGATTTCAATTACTGTAGAATGCGCAACACCTAGAGCCAAAATTGATAAGTATCTTTTGTAATGCTCCGCATTCTGAGAATGAATTGAATAAGCTTCAGCGATATCTAAGCTATTCCAGTTGTTTTGAACTGAGTTGATATCTCTTACTAAGCTTAACAATTTATGTTTCTCAATATTAAATACTGAAAAACGAACTGGGATTTCTAGAGTCTTACAACACTCCAGCCTGTGTTGTCCGTCAATGACCTGTTTAAATTGGTCAACGACAATAGGATTAATTAGACCATATGTTTTAATACTGTCTAACATTCTATTTACTTTGTTAGATTTAATGTCTCTATTCCCCTTAAAGAATATAAATTCTTTATAGTTTGTAGAGGTGTAAATCTGATCTTGTAAATATTGAGTCATAATATGACTCCTTTCTAGTATCTTAAATGATACTCAACCGCTCACGAAAGGATAAATGAGCAGTTGACTAGCATTTAACGATCAGGCTCGTTGAAAGTAATAGTGAGTTCAATGTCTCCGTATAATCTGTGTTGCTCTTGGAACTCTTCTAATATGTGTCCCAAATTTTTATACATGATACATTGATCTACCTCGACCTTTGTTTGGTGAGGTAAATGCTTTTTTTTATTATGATCGTATTTTTGCTCGTTAATGATCATAGTATATTTATCAATGTGCATGACTTCTCCGATCTTCTTGGTATAAACCAAGAAAAAAACCCTTTTTAAGAGCCATACAGACACTTTTAAGATGTTTGATGAACTCTAAGTCAGGGCTTTTTTATTAGTTTAGTAATTTACTTTGATATAAATTTCATCTTTATCATCCCAAGCTGGTTCTTCATCGACTGAGATGGNATAATATTGATCTGCTGTGCCATTATTATAAACGACTATTTCGCAATCCAGATATTTATTATCAATTTCGTTTAGTTCTTCGATTAGTTCTTTAACTGTCATAGTGTTCCTTTCATTGATCTAAATATTTTAATAAAGTTTCAGCAAGAACAGTTTGTCCTGTCCTTTGACTTGCTCTCTTATAGATTTCTATTTGAGATTTTTGCAAATCAACTTTGTATTTAGATTGGTATTCGTCAATAATAAAATCTTTTGCTTCTTCTTCATCAGCAAAATGAATATTATCTATCTTGGGATCAGAATATTTTATTTTGATACCATGAATGATTGCGCAATATAAAGTCATTGCTTATCCTCTCTCCCAAGTTTTGGGTAATCTATTATATGCTCGTCAATATATTCTTTGTTGTCGTTGTAATAGTCGAGCAAGATACTTTCATTAACTTGATATAGAAGTTCATCAGCTTGTCCCCATTCTGTTTTATCACCGCACAGATAACACCAAGCTTCAGCACCTTCTACCCAGTAAATAGAGCCTTTATCTTTACCAAAGTAAAGATTATCGCATTCACACTCTCTTAATTGGTGTTCGCAATAATTTCTGGTCGCTTCTATTCTATTCATTGTCCCTCCTCAGGTAAATGATCAACATAATTATTGACCTCAGTTTTAAAACCTAAGACTTCTGCTTTGGGATATTCTTTTAATGCTTCATCAATAGAAACATACATTCCCATATAGGTTTTCATTTGTTGACCAGCTAGAACCGAACTAGCTGGGTAAAATGAATGTCCATAAACTACGAACCGATCATCGTCAGGCTCGACAGTGTATGAATGGTAATTCACTTTTTGTCCGTTGTAGTATTGCATGATATTTCTCCTTTGTGATGTTTAGGCGGTAGTTTCGTTCACAACCGATATAACTACGCATTAAGTCTATTAAACTAGTATTACGATTAGACACCTAAACTTGATAGTAAGTAGTTTTGACAGAATTTAACTGCTCGGCACTACCTGAGCCGTACTTGGTTGCCTGTTTGTTCTGGCGACCTCGCTCTTTCAGAGGTCTAGTGGGATCAGGCTCTCCCTGAATATTTAAATCAATAAATATTCAAGAAAGCCCATGATCAGGCTTTCTAAAATATTTAAGGGTGTGTTTGTTCAAGGCGATTTGATAAGTCATCGATCCATGTGTGATTGGTAGTCCAGTCAGAGAGATCCTCGCAACTGTGTTCATCATATTGTTTGATATATCGACACCAACCGCCTTTATCAAAAATGATATATGCTTCGTTGTAAATATTATCGACAAAATCTACAGTTTCTTTTATCTTGTCCGTGTATTTCCAATTATCGTAATCGTAGAAATCATCTTCATTGGGGAACAAATTTGCTCCACCTTGTTGCACTAACCATTTAAGTTTTTGCTTTTTAGCTTCTTGTAAAAGAAGTCTTAAGACGTTTGCTTTTGCCATTATCTATCTCTTGACACTTTCCATATTGCGTTAGTGTGAGTATGACAAAAAGAAAGTAAATGCCAAACTGCAATATCGTATGGCTTCATTCTTGTCTTACAAAAATTAAAAGCAATGTCCTGACCTTCGTAATCAGGTTCGGTCTTTGCTTCTTTATGTAAGATAAAAGTTTCGTGATCCTGATTATTCTCAGGGTTGCCATTAAAGACAATCGCTTTACTAGGAATTAAATCACTAGCTGGATTGTAATCTTTAGTCTCGTCAACTATTACAGATCCGCCAAGAACGTCTTTAATGTAATCGTATTCGTCTAAGACCTTTGACCATTCTTCATCGGTAAAAGATCTTCTTTGATACCAGTAATTAGTGTAGCCCATTATTAATTTCCTTTCTTAATAATATAAAAGCCTACTACTGCCACTGTGAAGAGTAGCAGTAGATCAGCACCGTCAAGTCCTTGCATGAACATTAAGAAACCGCTTTCATGTAATTGAAAAGGGTGTCGTCTAAGTCTGTTATAAAAACAG
>FUFK010051721.1_pt1 | contig 11339 bp, 5 predicted proteins | sample 1021851 | NCBI WGS metagenome assembly FUFK01 (sample SAMEA51879418, study PRJEB19060) | metagenome
TTGGATGACACGAATTGATTTCCACCACGAAGCATTTCCTGGAGCATTGGATTCGGTTGGACTCTATGTATCCGATGAGTGCGCAGGCGTTCATGAAATGATCTTCCTCTCAACACTCGTCCTGATGACAGATGGCGTAACTCAGCGAGAGAAATTCAAGGCCGTTGCCGTCATGTGTGGCATTGTGTATGTCTTGAACATCGTTCGACTTGTTGCCTTTTATCCAATTGCAGTCGAGGGTTGTCTTGCCAACCCCAACCAGCCAGAATGCTTGAACGGGATGTGGGACTTTCACACATTTGTCTACCAATGGGGATTCCTGATTGTGTTGCTCTTCATGTGGCTTGCTTGGTTCAAATTTATTGGTGGAGCGAATAGGACGATGAAGGCTGCACAGGAGGAAAAAGAGCAATGGCGCATTATCCTTCGAAAACGATGGGAGCAGAAGCATTTTGCATTCATTGGCGTCATGATTGCATTCTTTGGAATCGCTTGGTTTTGGGTGAATGGCAACTCGACTGCGATGGATGCAAAGAGTGTCATCGACTTCTGTGCGTTTAGTGATCTCACAACAGCAAACTGCTACGAAGCACAAAACACATGGGACAATGCGATCCAAGGGGCATGGTCGTTCGCAGTTCTCGGACTCGTCATTGGAACGCTAGGAATGTATGAAATTGAACGGAAAGATTCGGAAGGCAAATGGCCAGCTCTGGTTTCCCAAGGAGATGAACATCATGAGATGGAGTCAAAGAGCAAGAAAGAGAAGCCAAAAGGCTCATGGAGAAGTCGTTCAACTTCGGAAGAAGAATGATCAGAGCACTTCAGCATCGACTTTGAGAGAACCAAATGGATGCATTTGAATGGCCTTCATGGCCAATCCCAACTTACTGCTGTGAATGGCAACCACGGTTGAGTCACCTTCGAATCGAACGTCTCCAATGGCGAGAGCATCGCATCGAAGATGCTGCTCGAACCATGAAGCAATTTGCAAAGGTGAACCGAGTTGATCCGTTCCCGCACCGAGACGGATGCTAACGAAACCATAGACGTCAGCATTCTCTCCGAAATCGTCTTGCTTTCTGACTGGATCACGATCAACACCATCAGGCAAATCAGGTGCGTCTGTCTCTTTGACATCGAGATTGTACGTTGCAATGATTTTCCCCATCTGAGGTGCATCGTCCTTGGAGACCAAACTCCAAGCTTCACCATGACGGCCAATACGACCGGTGCGGCCGATGCGGTGGATAAACGAATCAATGTCCGATGGAACAACGTAGTTAACGACCAATGTGATGCCATCAATGTCAATTCCACGTGCAGCAACATCCGTAGCAGCAACAATTCGAACGTTCCCTTCACGGAAGCGATCGAGAATGCGCTCACGTTGATTCTGTTTCAAATCNCCATGCAATCCTGCAACATCGAACTTGTGCTTCTGCAAGCGTTGAACTGCAAGGTCGACCATGCGTTTCGTGTTGCAGAAGATGATGCACTGGTCGTCATCACCCATTCGCGCCAGAAGACGACCCAGAGCCCACAACTTGTTGGCACGGCCAATTGAAATCTTGTACAAATCGATTGGAGGAACATCAAGTTCCTCCTCATTGGTCATGACAAACTCAGGNTTGTTGGTAAACTCATTCGCCGCATCAAGAATCTCTTGGGGGAACGTTGCAGAGAAAAGAAGGGTTTGCTCACGGGCAGTCGTTCGCTCCAAAATCCATAGGATGTCCGGAAGGAATCCCATATCCAACATGCGATCTGCTTCATCAAGACAAAAAATCTCAACCTTGGCAAGGTCAAGGTGTCCTCGCTCCGACATATCCATCACACGACCAGGTGTTCCGACGATGAGGTCAACGCCCTTGTCGAGTCCCTTTGCTTGTTTCTCGAGATCCGTTCCACCGTACACGGTCATGATGGAAAGTCCAGCATCACCTTGCAATTGATTCATTTCTTCTGCAACTTGTTGGGCGAGTTCACGTGTTGGTGCTAGGACCAAGCCTTGCAGACTTCCAGTTGGCTGGCATCGCTCGAGAATTGGAATACCAAACGCAGCGGTCTTTCCCGAACCGGTTCGGGCTTGGCCAATGACATCTTGACCAGAGCGAGCGATTGGTATCGTATCGCGTTGAACTTCTGTCAAGCATTCCCATCCGAGGGATGCAATGCCTTGCATGATGCTGTCAGGAAGTTGAAGAGAATCGAATCGTGTTTTGGTGAACATGTGTGCTCCTTCCGTCTCTTTTGTTCAGGCCACCGAGACGGAGGTGGCCCCCACGCACATCAGAAGTTTTCTCGATCCTTAATTTCCGCCTGAAGCTGGCCCATCCAGTACTTCTTGGCGTTATCACGGTTGAGCGGTCGACGCATTTGTCGAACGTGCTCAAGGATGTATTGTCGGAATTTGAGAGCCTTGGTTCGGTTTACACCTTTTGGCGTAATTCCTTCCCATAGTCGGTCGAATTGGAGTTCTTTGTCGTCCATCATGCGATGACCTCGATGACCAACCGACCAAGCACCCCCTCATAACCATGTCGTTAGGCGTCTTGCACGTCGTCATCTCGAGGAGCGTCCAGAAGATGTGGTTCNGGAGGAGCATTTCCAAGCCCAACCGCTTTTCCTTGCGCATGGGCAACTTCTCGTTCCAAAGCTGGAACGGGTAGTGCCGGAGAGAGGAAGGCGTTCTTCTCTGCTTCAGTTCCTTCAATCGAAGCATCGAAGGTCATTTCTGTCAACATCTTCCTCAGTTCGGCATTGGTTTCACTTTGAAGTAATTCAGTTGCAACAAGACGCAGTTTGTCCTCAACAAGCAACATTGGAAGCATTTCAATGCAGGAGCGTCGAACAACGGCGTTCGGATGACGGGCCCCATTCATGATCAGGTTACGAGCACGAGAGTCGTCTGTATCCATTGAACGAATGGCGCGAAGAGCATTGTTTCGAACCTTCTCATCCGAATCGAGAATGGCTCGCTCGGTGAGCATTATTGCAATTCGAGGCTCCTTCTTCGACAGCGATGAGAGCGTCTGTGATGCATTTCTTCGCACTCCTGCATCAGCATCGTTTAGGGCCCATGAGATCAAATCCCATCCCATAGCACCAGCACGTTGAACAATGTTCCTGAGCAATTTTGAGGCCTTGCGCCTCAAGCGTACATCATCGACCAAAAGCAACTCATCGATGTGGTCGCAGACCACCTCTGGCCAAGTCTCAGTGAGTGCTTTCAAGCCACGCCAAGCGGGTTCGCTTCGAGCTGCAATGGTCGAGCGCAGTTCTTGTGCAAGCGAACTATCCACGCCTGAAGGAAACGTAGGTGCAGCCTGTTCAAGACACGTACTGGCTGCCTGACGTACACGAACGTCGTCGTCATCAAGGAGAACCGAAAGCCAATCAAACAATTCATCGGAACGTTGCTCAGCGACCGTTGGAAGAACCTCCAATGCCGCAACACGAACGTCCGCATCATCGGACTCAAGAGCCAGCAGTAAACTCGAATGCGCTCGATCCGCCCAAACACCCTTCAAACGACCAAGACCTTGAACACCATCAACTCGAGATAGTGTATGGCGACCACCGTTCCAATTGACCGTTAATTGCTCTGTTTGTCCAGTAGAAAGGTCATGAAGTTCTTGTCGAGTGCACTCCAACCATGGTCCTGTGCGCTCTTTTTTGTTGGTTTTTCGAGTCTGACGACGCCCAGTTGCAATGGGCAAACCCGTCCTTGGGTCTCGTGCAATGTACTCTCGAACCATTGTACCAATCAAAGGGTGCAGCCTTCCAGTGATTATCAACCTTCACTTACTACGCTCTGGACAGAGGTTGGCAAGTCTCAAGAACGGGATGAAGCAACGCTCGCTTATGTGGTATCGTCGCGCCATGCTGGGTTTGCTGTTGAGCTTCATCATGGTCCTCGGCACAATCGACCCCGTACAGTTTCTTCTTGACGAGCAAGCGTCAGAAATTGACCGTGCAAATGGTGAAGAAATCAACTTCAACGGACAAGGGTTCTTGCTCAACAAGGTCGATCAGAACTCAACCACGAACGAAATGGAATTGCAACGTCCTGAAATTACGTGGGTAGCTACAACCGGTGGCGGTCTCATGATCACCAGAGCTCACGGTTGTATGGCACACGACACGACCAACGAACTGGTTTATCTCATGGGTGGAAGGACTGACCCAGACCCACAACAAAGCAACGATGAGTCAGCAACGAATCTGATCGAGATTTGGAACCAATCAACCGAAACATGGTCACTTGCTCAATTTAACATGCCAAACACCCAACAGTACCACGAATGCGTCCAAATCAATGACAAGATATACGCCATTGGCGACTGGTATCCAAACGTATCACCAGCACGAAAATCAACCGGCCAGGTTCAAATCTACGACCTCGCAGCGGAAGCATGGGTCAACAATACGACCAGTATGCCTCCTTCCAAGGAGGTCGGTAACTTTGGCATGGCGTCCATTGGAAACAAAATCTACATTGCAGGTGGTGTTCAAAACTCATCAGCAAACGATGCGACCGATCGTCTTCTCGAGTATGACACGGTCACAGGTCTTTGGACCGAACTTGCCAACATGACGGAGAAGCGATTTGCTTTCCCGTTGGTTGAATATCACGGACTTCTCTATGCCTTTGGTGGATTGCAAGGACCGTATACATGGAGCAATCAACCCGTCATCAATACGAGCGAAGTATACGACCCTTCAACCAACACCTGGACCAAACTGCCCAACATGTCCTTCCATCGATTTGGAATGGCAGCATCTGTACACAACGATGAGATTGTTCTCATTGGCGGACATAGCCAAAGTGCGTCTGTTAAGGACACTTGGGGATATGTTCCAGCATCAAACGAATGGAGAAAGCAAGATGATTTGTCCATCGGTGTCTTTGACCTTGCAGCCATCGATGCGGATGGAGTCACCGTCTTCGCCGGAGGCGACCTGTCCTCTCAACCTTACAGCAGCGGCTGGGGTGTTCAGTACCTTGATGAAACAGAAATTGCACCTCGAATCGAAAACCACACAGGATGGATCTCTTCACCGATCAACAATCTTGCGACCACAGAACATGGCTCAGCATCCTTGATGTGGATGGAACTCACCGGGTCGACACCCACTTCAACGGCGATGGGATTCCAGTATCGTGTATCCAATTCAGAAGCAGGTGTTGCATCGGAAACATGGAAACCTGTTGACACATTGAATCCAGCGAATCTTGCAGTCCTCGGCATTGCAAACCATTCGCTTTCGGGCGTTGCAGCAAGCGATAACGGTTTGATGGAATACCGCATTCAGCTCTACACGGAAGAAGTCCAAGATTGGGTTATTCCGAATCTGGATGCGCTACGCTGGGGTGCTGAAGAGGCGTCGTTTTCCTTGAGCAATCCTTCTGCCATTCAACCCAATGCTCCACAGATCACGTTCTCAACGCATCATGCAGCTATGGAGCAGGAACTTGCACAACCAGCTGTGTTTGAATTTGCCATGATCAAGGCTACAAAAGAAGGGTTCATCCATCCCAATGCAGTTTGGACAACAATTCGTGTCTCTCCTGACGGAAGCGCACCGATTGTCAGCGATACGGACAATCTTCTGGACAGCAGCAGTGTTGCCATCTCAGCGGCAACAAATGGCGTTCGCGATGTTGACTGGGCGCTCTCATTCAACGACATGGATACGGATAACGTTCTGATACGCGTGTCCACTGAGGGCGTTGCAACATCAACCTACACACACCCGACACCGGTGAATATCGATCGTTCGATCTCAGTCTTCATGGATTCTGTTTCATCCAACTTCTCAACGCAAGGCGGCAACGACGTCTCACAGGATGAAGTTCTACGCGGAGGTTCTTCGATGACCGTGGCAGTCGATCATGCCTACTCGAGCAGTGGGTTAAGGCCTCTTTCAAACAACATCAAGGTACGCCTCAACGTTGACATCGACGTACGATCGCAAGACGAAAACGCTCCTCAATCGTGGTACAATACGTCGACGGCCTTCGTTGGTCTTAGTGCCAATCAGCCAACAGAATTTATTGTCACCTTGCCAGCGAATGTTTCTGGACAAACCTTCGTTTATCTTGAGGCGCAAACCACAGACTCGCTAGAGTTAACCGTTGACCAAGCCGCATCGTCCATTCGATTCCTTCTCGATTCCTTCGCTCCGGTCGTGATGACGACGTCTCCTCTTGTCGATTCATATCTCAACGTCAACCAAAATCGCACAGTGACCTTGAATGTCTACGATGCTGTTGGGTTTGCACAAAACAGCATACAATCCTATGTATGGCTTGAAGGAATCCACGATGCGAACGCCAATGGTCTCGCCGAGACAAATGAGCGAGTTCTCGTTGAACACGAGGTCATTAACATCGATACATCTTGGCAATTCATGTTCTATCTCGATGAATCTGGGAACGCAGAAGGCGATGCAGTGCATGTCTTCCTCGAGGGCACGGATCGTGATGGCCGTGACATTCTCACCGATGGACTTGGACAAGGCCATCTGTACTGGACAAGTCGACTCCCGACGAAGTCAACCATCGTTTCAGTCGAAGAACGCTATCCTACGGAGAGCGGGGTTGCGCAACGCTTNCAGCCAACAAAGGTGAGTGGTTGGGACGTCGTTGTTCGCGATGACAACAGCCTCGGCGACATCAACACCGTCCGCATCACATTGGGTGGAGACGATGACCTCGGCCTGCTCTATCGCAGCAATGAGGGCTGTTCCGCCATCGATGGACGATTGTTCGCAACCGAAGCATGCCAAGGCACCACCATTGGGGACGAACTCCATATCGCCTTTGATTTTGAAGTCATGTGGCAAATGAAATCCACTGGCATCAACATCGGCGCACTCCAAGTACGCACCTATGATGAAGACGGATTTACGTTCTATGACGAAAACAGTGCATGGACCTTCGAACGTGATCTTACTGTGACAATCGATTCCATGGAAGACATTTCTGGCGATGTTGCTTCGATGACTGCAGGTCCGCTTTCGATGAACGCTGCTTTGCAGACCAACGACGTGATTCAAGTCACTGGAAGCGTCGAACACACGACAAGTGGAGAGGCCTATACAGGCACTGTAGCCTTGCGCTGGAATGGACAATTCCAAGCCACAAACTGGGTTGGAGGCCAAACCGTGATTGTTGAAAACGGGACCTTCACAACGACCTTCAGCGTCCCCGAATCGAGTGGAAAAATATTCGATGCTGAACTCGAGGTATGGGATCCAATCGAATACGATCGTTTCTTAGAAACAGAATTCCCCGACCTTATCATCGATGGCGATGCGCCTTTGTTGCTCGCTTCAACCTTCAACCAAATTTCACGATTCGACCTTCGCCAAGTCGACATTGGAGCCAACATTGAGGAACCACAATCGTGGACAAAAGGTCTTGCAATGACCTGTCAGGTACGTTCGACAACCATTGATTGGGAACCGATCACACTCGTGCGAGAACCAATGGATGTGTTCGATGGACGCACATTGTTCTCGTTCCGGTTCAATTTCTCTGAATCGGGACAACCGTCGCTACTTGGATCTCAAGCAAGCTTGGATTGTTGGGCATCTGGTACGGATGATGCTGGCTGGAATCTGGTTTCACAAGGAACAAATTCTGAAGAATCGCCATGGACATCGATTTTGCTCACCTCCGCAGGACCTGATTTGCAAATTTCAAAAGTGAGTTTTGACGATGAACTCATCGCTGATCAGGAGGTTACTGCAACTGTTCAAGTGTTCAATTCCGGAGAACGGATTGAAGATGTCTTCAATGTAAGCGTCTTCCTTGTCAATGGAGATACAAGCACACTCATCGCTCAGAAGGCCTTCTCTGGCCTCGATACATCGGAAGCAGGCAACATGCGCATCATTGTTGACGTACCCGAAGGTACGTGGAGTCTTGATGTTGTGATCGATTCTGATGCAGTCATAGCCGAATTGGATGAAAACAACAATGCTTGGTCTGAAACATACCAGTCCTCAGGTGAAGGCTTCTCTGCAACCATCCTCGTAGCAGGTGGTTCACTCGTTGCCATCGTCGCAGCCGCCATGGTCCTTCTCAGGCTACGAAAGGCACCTAAGGTGGAGAATGACGCTGTCGAAGAAGTGCAAGACGTTGCGAAAGAAGTTCCTCTCATCGAAAAGAAGACCGGGCCTGCAAACGTTGCAACTGCCACCTCAGGCCCAAAGAAGCGAGGTCCACCACCGGCCAAGCCCAAGCCAGTTGTTGCTGAAACATCACCCGCAGAAGCCGCCGCAGCACAATTTGCAGCACTGGACGCTCTCACTCCAACTGTCGAACTCGAACGTGTCGCAAGTTGGGAAGACTTGCCTGCTGGAGGAGAGTATGATTACACGGCAGATGGCACCTTCTACGTTGGAGATGGCTGCGGAAGATGGAAGCTGCTTGATGATGGCCAGTTTGAAAAGGTCGCATAAGGACGTGATAATATGACCGAAGCAGATGCTGAAGACATTCGCCGTGTCCTCGCTATTTGCTTCCGTGGAGAGTCCGAACTCGATGCCATGGATGTTGAACGCATTCTATCACTGGACATGGGATGGCTCAAACCCGAGGAAGCCGCAACATCTGTCCAAGCACTCATCGCTTCAGGTTGGTTGACAGGTGGCCAAGAGAATCTCTCACCGGTTGACGATTTCTCGTCCTCTGTGACGCCTCTTGGATGGTATCCAAGGCCTCAACGTTTGATTCATCCAGTCCAGTACACACGTGGAGAAGCGTCAACATCGGAATCAATAGATGAGCCTACGATAACCGACGAGGTTNCTGCTCAACCAGCAAAAACCAGTTCAGTCCAACTCAAGGAAGAAGCAAACGATCCTCGTGCTGCAACAACCAGACGCTTGATGAAATACATTGCAAGGGCATCTGGACTGGATTCTGAAGAAGTTCAGCGTCGAGCAACACGCAAGCAACGTGCTTTGGTTCATGTGACTGGTTGGATGGCTCTAGCACTGGTCGCTCGAGATCAAGGTCTCGATATGGACAGTGTGATACAGGCACTTAGTTAGGCTCCGTTTTCGCCTACTTCCTGTGCCCTTGCTGCCAATTCAAGCAAGACTGGAAGGAGAACAAGAGCGAGAACAAGGGAGAAGAACACCGTTACTGCTGTAATGAGACCAAAGTCCTGGATGACTGGCATTGGTGACAACATGAGGACNAGGAATCCTGCAGCGGTCGTTGCTGCTGAAAGCATCAAAGCAACGCCCGTTGTTTCGAGCGACGTTTTCAGTGCACTCCAATGATCGTCCTGCCGTTGCAATTCCCACTCAATACGCCTCCACATGTGAATCGTGTAATCGATCCCGATACCGAGCGTCAATGCTGTCACAAGGACGGTCAAAACATTCCACTTGATGCCAAGGACGGCCATCGATCCAACCACCCAGAGTGCTGCCATGCCTACAGGCAAGAGAACGATGAATGCCGGTAGAATTCGACGAGTAAGTACCAACAAAACAGCAAACGAAACGATGAGCGAAATGGCTGTCGACTTCAATTGGGAGGAAGACAAGCCATCGAGCACTTGTTGCAAGACGACAAGATCACCAGTGACGTGAATCACTGCGTAATCCTTGAGTGAACTTCGCAATGTTCCGTCTTCATCGCTCGTACCAATCATCGACTCAAACTCGGAGATGACACGCTTTGATTCCGTAGAGGTTGTTGCTTCAACACGGACTTCTGTTCGAAGATGTGCGATGTTTGTCCCATCGAGGTGAACAGTCGCGTTAACACGATCACTCCAGGTCTTTCCAGTCAAGGGGTCAGCAACGGTGTAATTGTTCTGCAAATCAGCAAAGACAAGTCCGAGATCGATGGTTGCATCGGGGTCGTCCCATACATCGTTGTACTCGACTTCCAAGCCATGAATTGCGCCAAACGATTCGTTGCGCATGACTGCATCTCGCAGCACCACATACGGCCCTTCGTACGAGGGCGAGGGGAACCGTTCATCGGTCCCAACAACGTCTTGATTGTTCTTGAGGTTTGAATGCAAATTTCTCAGATTATCCAGCAAGGTAACATCATCAGGAATAACACCTCCACCGACCGGTTCCATGAGAACGTAGACATATTTCCAACCTGCACTGTCGTAGTTTGAATTGATGTCATCACGAACCGACATGATCTCCATGTCTTCGTTAACGAAATCGGACAGGTCGAAATCGGTTTCAAGTTGCATGGCCCCAATGACCGATGCTGCTGAAATGGCAATGGCGACGAGGAAAACACCGACTTGCTGCTTTCGGTGAAGTTCAAGCAAGGGCTGGGTCAAGTTGGTCAACTTCAATGGCTTACGCAGTTCAGTGGTTGCATTTGCATTAAAGGTCACATGGAGGGCTCCAATGAGGAGCGTTGAGGTCAAGAAAGCACATACGACGCCAAAGGCGAGTGCAATACCGAAGGTTGCGAGTGGAGGTAGAGGCGAAACAAGATTAGCAAGGAACGCAGCTACCGTTGTGATGACTGCAAGCGAGATGGGGATACTCAGTTTTCCACAAGCTCGCATCCATGCTTCTGCAACATCATCGGTGTTGTTTCGATGGTAGGTGAACGAACGCTGCAAGTGAATCGCATAATCGATACCTAAACCGAGGACGAGTGGGGCGACAGCGACCTCAAGCGCCGTGAACCGGATGCCAAGGAGGTTGAGCGAACCATAGGTGCAAACCAGTGCTACATTCAAACTGATAACAGGGAACAAGACCCCTTTGATGTTCCTGAATGCAACAAACAAAAGTGCAATGACAACCAATGTTGCAAACAAAATCAACAATGCGAGATTGTCGAAGGTTCCTTGATCGATATCNTACGACATCAGGTCGAGAGATGCCACCGAATAATCAAGTTCGGATGCTTCACTGATATCTGAAAACGCAAGTCGTATTTGATGTTGAATTTCCCGACGTTCATCCTCCGGCAGTTCAGGGTCAATCTCAATCACCCACGCTGTTGAATCAGCAGCAGGAACAGCGTCACCTTCTCCGTTGGAGAGGTACGAACAGGTTTTACTGATGTCCAAGTTTTTGTTGATGAGTGCTGAACCGACAAAGTTCACGGTACTCAGCAAAGCATCGTCTTGGTTAATGGAACATGTCGTATCGTCATCGACAACAGCATCGACAAGCGAAGGCCAGTCCTGATAATCCGAGAGCGTTGTCCCCGGTGATTGCTCATCAAGAGCGATTTGAATCATTCCAGGAGAAGTCGTCCATGAAACCACTGCGGACAACTTAACGCGCTCATCTGATTGGAGTGCTCCAAGATCAGCATTCAT
>FUFK010062845.1_pt1 | contig 11339 bp, 22 predicted proteins | sample 1021851 | NCBI WGS metagenome assembly FUFK01 (sample SAMEA51879418, study PRJEB19060) | metagenome
TTCGTCGTGTTCTTCATCCAGCCAAAGACAGTGCCCGGCATAGCCCTGCATGGCTCTGGCGCCCGCATCGTTGGTCAGGAACCGCACACGGCCGCCGCCAGGGAAACGCGCTTCGCTAAACCCGGGACCGTCTCGGTTCCGCCACTCGGTGCCCGCTGGTGCGTACCGCTCCACCGCTGCCCGTTGAATGTTGATCGACATTGTGGAATTGAGCGATGACGCGAGCACGATCCCCGGCTTCGGCGGTATCAGCGACGGCTCGATCTGGTTGCGCTTGATCCACGTTGCCACCGCTGAGTGACTGCGCCCCATGGCCACGGCGCACGCTACCTGTCCGCCCAGTTCCGTTTTGCCGCTACCGTTACCGCCCGCAGCCAGAACCGAATCAACGCCGGCCCGCTGCAACGGTGCGCGCTGGCTGGTCCGTGGTGGGGCGTTGTGCCACAACGTGGCGAACGCTAACGGGTGTTCCGCTCGAAGCTGGGCAAGGGCCTCTAACGCCGGCGCCGCTGCAAGCACCTGAGCCGCGCTGCTCACCGCCCACCGTCCAACGCCAGCCGGTCTACGGCCTGCCTGTAGCGTTCTGGGTCTATCTCCGCGCCCACGTACCGCCTCCCCGTGCGGGCACAGGCACGCGCAACAGGGGCCATCCCAGCGAACAGATCAAGCACCAGATCGCCGGGCTCGGTCCACCGCTCGATCCACTGCGCCATCCAGTCGGCCGGCTTTTCGCTGTGTTTCTGCCGTTCGCTCTCGTGCGCGTTTTGCAACGGCCCCCACTCAGTACACAACCCGGTCCCTTTAGTGTACAGCGTGACTAACTCCGACCCGCCTAACCAATGGTAGCCGGTGCCCGCATTGCCGCCTTTTTTATGCCATGACCCGCCCGACACGTAGCGCCAGCGCCACCGGCCCGCAGCCTTCGCCGCGTACCACTGATCGAGCTTCGGCCATGTACACCAGACCGCGAGCCGACCGCGGTCCATGACATCCCACGCCAGATCGAGCGCCCGCGCGATCTGGTTGTCGGTCATTGGCTGGTAGTGGTTGTCCGGGTTCGCGCTGTGGCCTGGTGCCTGCGAATAGTGCCACGGCGGGTCCGCAATGATGAGCGACGGCGACCCCGGCATGTCAGCCAGCAGGTGTGCCACGCTGCAACATCGCAGATCGATCCCTTCCGGTTGAGCCGGTTCCGGCACCGTCAGCAATTGTAGCTGGGTCATTCATCTTCCATTTCAATCATTGGCAGCGCCGGGGCATCAACCCCCAGCAAATCACACGCCGCCGGCAGCGCCTTCAATAGCTCCGCGGCCAGCCGTGGCGCGTCATCGATGGTGTGGACTTGCGCCCGAATGTCCACCTGTTGGGGCGCCTCCAAGCCCAATACGCGCGCCTCGGTCGCCAGCAGCCGCGCCACCGTGGTGGTGTGCCCCAGGTCCATCGCTTGATTTATGGTGGCCTGTACCCGCTGCCGCCAATCGCTGCGGATCTCTTCGGTCGTCTGCTCTTGGTCTTGGCTCGCCCACTCCCGCCGGATTAGCGCCGCGTCTTTGCGTACCTGGTTGGGGCTTACGTCGAATTGCTGGGCCACCTGGGCCTGTCTGGTCAAGGTCCATTCACCCCGCACCAAACACGCCTCCACGACTTCGCGCCGCGCCCTTACTTCCTCGTCGGTGTGTTTACGTCCCACGGTGGGAGTTTAGTTATTCCCACGCCGCCCGTCAAGGTTACGCCCTCTTCCGAGTCGGGCAGCGGCTCACCCACACCAATGCACCGGGGTGCTTGGCAGTTAATGCCACCGGAATAGATATGCCCGCACTCAATGCAACACCGCCAAACCATGGATCCCCCTATCGCGAAGGCGCCCATCAATTCTTCGCTTCCAGCAGTCGATCGAGCTTGGCCGTTATCTGTTCCTGAATCTTGGCACGGGTCGCCATAAAGTCGCGGGCGTCTTGGTCGCGCTCGGTCCGCGCTTCACGGATTACGGCGTCGTACCGCTCCCGCATGTTCACCAACCTTTGATCGTAATTGTCGTTGATGTCTTTCAATTGCGATTGAAACGACTCGACCAACCGATCGAGTCGCTTTTGCAATGCAATGAATTGCCACACCAAGAACGCCGCAAATAGGCCAAGATGACCCCCGGCGAGTAGCTGATCGATGATCTGATCCACGGTGCGGCCTCCTGCATTCAGCGTATCAGCCGCCGCGGTGTTGGTCTATATCCATGACCACGCGACCAATCACTTCGGCAACCTGCGGAACAACGGCGTTGCCTAACGCTCGGAGTCGGTCCACCCGATGGGGAACCCCATTAGCCACTCTACCCACGTCGGGTTCAGGCTTCCACGGCCGTGCGGATTGGATGCCGCGACGGAACAGCCCAGCCGCTTCTTGTGCGCGTACTTGGCCAACTTCGCTTGGTTTCCGCTGTCTTTGTGATCTCGTGCCGTNGGCGTCGGCCAAAGCCCTTTTTTGGCCATGCCGTGCAGACTCAGCCTTACTTTTGCATTTGCCCCTAAACTCTTGTTTTGAGTGAATGTTGAAGCTGTCGGAGTAGGCAACCACAAACAACCGGTCACGGCGGTGAGGGGCGCCGACGGCGGCAGCCGGTATGCAGTCCCACACCGCATNATACCCGCACGCGGCCAAGTCTCCAAGAACNGTTCCCAANCCCCGAACACGCAACGCTGCGACGTTTTCCACGACGACGAATCGCGGTCGAAGCTCGCGAACGATGCGGGCGTACTCTGTCCACAGTCCCGATCGGCTGCCTGTGATGCCTTCTCGTTTTCCTGCGGTGCTGATGTCTTGGCATGGGAATCCGCCGCACAGCAGGTCCGGCCGTTCCAGGTTGTGGGCTCCGACTTCTTTGACATCCGTATACCTCTTGGCCTCTGGCCAATGTTTTGCAAGCACTGCCCGCGCGTATTTGTTTTGCTCTACTTGCCAAATTGTTCGGCCACCCGTTGCGCGTTCTAAACCAAGCTCGAGCCCACCAATCCCGCTAAATAATGATCCGATCAACATTTGAGCCGCGCCACAACGTCCGGGTGGTACCGTTGCGCCATCGTAAGCGCCGGTTGTTGCGCGCTGGTGCTGTAGACCGCCTCTGTGCTCGGGTCGCTGGCGAAACGCTCCACAACGTCGGACCAATTTCCAGCCGAGCCCGCGGACAGTCGCCGCCCCTTGGGACAATCACAGCCGGCGGCGTAACTGGTGACCAATAGGCGCCCGCGATCCCACCGGTGCCACGATACTTCCCGCCAGCCCGTACCGCTGCACGCTGCACAGCCCTGTACGGCCTCCGGCTTGGACGTCAAGGGGTCAGCCCGCAAGACTTCCAGAAACGCCGCCACGGTGGGCATGCGGTGCCGTTTGGCCATAAGTTCACGCCCGACCCGGCTCACGTCCTGATCGCTGTAGTCTTTCAGGTTGCTGAACCAAAGCCCAAAGCTGTCTTCCGCCCATCGGTCCGGCTTGCCGTAGTTCTTCCCATACGTGCGGAGCATTGCCCGCACTTTGTCTTGTGTTGCCATGTTCGTCCTCTTCAAAATGGTATCACGTTNGCGGCGTCTGCCTGTTGCTTGGCCTCAATCTCGGGGCTCCACTCTTGGGATTTGTTGATGAACTCCCCTACGTGTTTTTGCCGGCAGAACGTGACCAGGTCGCAACCGTTGTCTTGCCACCATCGCGCATCGCTCGCCGTCAAATACCACTCATACGCCCGCAAAACGTCCGCCGGTGTGGCGTATGTCAGCGCCTCGCGCAATGCCCGCGCAATCTGTGGCGTGAGCTTCAGCGTGCGCGCCTTGCCGCCCTTGTCGATGGCCCGCCGTGCGTTCAGGTCTGCCCATAGCTGCCGCACTTGTTCATTGCCCACGGGTTTAATTGGTGGATCTGTATTGTTCTGTATTGTGGTTGTACTTGTAATTACGCGCGCGTGATGCCGATTTGTGCCCGATTTGTGCCCGCGTTTTGCCCGATTGTTGCCCGTTTCGTCGGCGTATGTTGCCGGGATTGCTTGGGGTTGCTGCCCGTGTTGCGGATCGCCTCGCGGCAGAAAAGTGCCCGATTNCCATTCNTCNGCCCACTGCTGCGCGGCCTTGATCGCTGCGCTGGCTCGGTGCTTGGANAGNCCCGACCAAGCGGCCAGCTTTGCGCGGCCCCACGGGTTCCCGCTCANTATGCGGGAGACCAGCACCATATGCACCACCAGATCCGGCGCCGGGTTGGTGCGGTCCCACCGCCTCATCAATTCGTCGTCAATCATCGCCCGCGGTACGGGGTGCCATTGCTTCATGTGCCTGTGTTCCTGTTGGTGTGCCTGTAAATGCCCCCCCGTCGCCGGGGGAGCTACACAGGCAAATGCTGCGGGGGAGCTACCCCCGCATTGGTGGTTAACCGTTCCAGCGGTATATGACGATTTCGGTCCTCGGTATGCCGCCTTTTTCCGCGTACCATGACTCGGCGCGCAGGCATTGAACCTGGCCATCATCGTGCCAGATCAAGCCGTTTGTGGCCTGAATTCCATCAAGCACTGATTTGCAAACGTTATCCAGGTCCGGGCGGACGCAATGCGGCAAACGGCCGTCTGGGTATTTTTTGGCGTGCATCGCCACCGGGCGCTGAAATACCGCCACAATGTCCACGCGGACCGGCGAACGCTCCCCGCACATCGGCCGTGCTTGCCCCCTTGTTTGGGTGCTGGTCGCCAGCACACGGGCCACCAAGGCTTCGAACGCCTTGGTTTTGGCGTCGGTGTGGACCCGTGGCGACTTGCCGCGCATGTAGAACCGCGGGCGGCCCTTGGCGACCGGCTGGCCTGGTATGGTGTCGCGGATGACCTCTTGCCAACTACCCGCCACGGCTCAGCCCATCCAAGATGCCGAGCCGCTGGGTATCGCTGGCGCCCACCGCTTTGAGAATGACCGCAAGCTGTACCGCTGTGGGCATGGCCTCGCCTTTCTCAATCAATGAGATCCGGGGCTGTTTCAGCCCGTGCCGCTGCGTGTGTTCTTCCAATTGGTGTTGCGTCATGCCGGCCGCTTGCCGCAATACCCGCANAATTGTTCCNGTGCTCATGTTCTCGCCCTCCTATGCTTTTGGAATATAACCGCCCGGCAGATACACGCGGATGTTTTGCGTNCCCCGGTGCGTGATTTGGTAGCTGTCCTCATGCACGCCGCGAATCATGCCCCAATCGCACAGATCGTGCAGGACCCGCCGCGCTTCGCTCGGTCGCACGTCCAGAGCGCGCGCAACCGTTACGTCGTCCCAATCCCGATGGGCTCCCGTGCCGATGGTCATCAAAACCACCAGCGGCAGCATNTCGGGATCGATCGGTTCGGTGTTTCTATGTGTGGTGCTCATTGGGCTCCGCCATCAACCTNGCCAACGCGTCGCGGCCTTTGTCCGTCGGCGTGATGACTTGATGCCACCGCCGCGGAATTTGCCGTTCGACCATCCCATAAGACCGCAGCAAACACAACGCGCGGAACACGTTGGATCGTTGCGTCTGCAATTCGTCCGCAATGTCCGCCGCCGTCATGTCATCCCATGAGCAAATGCACATTAAGATATTAGCCGGAAGCTTGTTGCGAAACAGCTTTCCGCGTTCGGGTGCCATCAGTCCAACCCCATCAATTGCAGGTAATCGAACTTCTGGCCCAAGGCATCGCGGATGCTCACCGTTGACGGCGCCCAGCCATCGATCTGCCCGTTGTACATCAGGACGTACGCNGGCACCCGNATCACGTTGTGGGCNAAGTCAAAGCCCTTCTGNGTGGGTCGCCACATCCCCGATCGGTTGTGGGTGGTGTCCGGCGGTGCNTGCTCAATCAGACCCCAATGGCCCAGCTTGGCGTAATCGCCGCCGCGCTGGGGGCTGCGCTTGATGTCCACCCACTGACCACCGCTGGCCGCGTATTCGCGCACCAACCAGATCAACCACCGCGCCATGCCGCTGTGGATCTTGCGCTTGTATCGCTTGGCGTGCTGACCACAGCATGGNCAGATCGTGCCCTCNTCGAGCTTTTGCGTAAGCTCGTCCCTCGCTACGTCCATGGCGCGGCGTTGAATGTCGGCCATCATCCGTTGCCCCTTCGGGCTGTTCATGTACGCTTGAAACTCGGACACGCGACTAAAAAGGGATCCCATCGTCGCCCCCTTCATCCTTTGCTGGTGCGTCGCTGGCTTCCCAATACACGCCCGGGCAGTTCTTGTAGTCCTTGCATTTCCACGCCGGTCCGCGCCATCCGCCCGCGCGCTTTTCGCGGTTGTCGTGCATCGGTCCGCCGCACTCGGGGCACGGTGGCCCGTCGTCTTGGATGTTTTGCGTCTGTGGCTTGCGTGGGGCGCTGGTCGGTGCCTTGGGTGCGGGTCGGCGGTTGCCGCCGCCCTGGAGGGCNTCTGGGGGCATTTCTTCCGCCGTTGTGGCGCCCAGTCCCAAGTAAGCGCGGATCGCGCGGTTCTGGCTGCGGGTCTCCGCCATGCGAAGCACGGCGCTAACAATGTTGCGGCCCACGTTGGCCGGGCTTGCGTCACCGTGGCCCGTGTACGTGCCTCGGCTGCCTTCCACGGTCGCTTTGACTACGGCCTCCCCGTCTTGGTAGCTGAGCACGTCCGTTACCATGCTGGTCATGCCGTGCGCGTGCGCCAAGGCCAACAGCCCGGCGTGCGTCGGGTATTGCTTGCCCTGAAGCTCGACGACGGTACCCGCCGGTAGCGCGTCCATTGTGATCGGTTCATTCGGTTTTGGTTTTGCTGCTGCCATGGGTTTCGTCCTCCTAAAATGGCTTCGGTTGGGTTTCTTCGTAGGCGCTTATGGCCTCCGACAATATATTCACAAACACCGCCAAGCGCGANCCGTAGTCACTGCTGTGGGTGCCGTCGGGCTCNGTCATCGCGCGCAGGTCAGCGGCCAGCGCATCGCGCAGCACGCCCACGCGGATCGCCANTTCTTGCCCAGGGTTCAGGGGTGGGAGCCCTTCGGCCGGTCGCTGAAGCTCTGCACGGCATCCTAGACACGCCACCGCGTCCCAGCCCTCGAAGGCCAGCACGGCAACGTGGTTGCAGCTTGGGCACGTCAGATCGCAGACCTCCACGCCGTTGCCGCTGGGGCTCTGTCGTCTGTTGCTCAGTATTGCGTCCATGTCTTTCGTCCTCAGTTGTGGCCCCCCGTAGGGGGCCGGGTCGGTGGTTAGGCTGGCGAGGCTATGACTTGGCCAATCGTGATCGTGTCGCCATGCTCAATCGCCAATTCGAATGCGATCGCATCGATGGTATCTCGGCATTCCTCTACTCGGTTTGCCACGTATGAAACTCGCTCGGTTTGCGTCCGTGTGCCTTTTTTGATTGTTTGGATGTTGCTGATCTGGATGCGCATTGTGTTTCGTCCTCGGTTGGTGTCGGCTTGATTGCCTTACCCTTTAGTTATATCGGAGCGGCATATTCATCGTCAATGATATTCAACAAGAATAATCAAAATAAATGCGCAAACGCTGTACGTCTCTGCAATTGAAAATGCGCCACCGGATCCCACCCGATGGCGCGCACGCGATCCCCGGTCGCGTTTCCCCTACTCCTCGCCGCTGCCCTCGTCCCGTTTCATTTGCTCCACAAGCTCCCGCGACCGCAGCCGCCTGGCGTGCATACGCTCCGCGGCAAAGTGCGCCGCAGCTACCCGGTCGATCTCGGGGTTGTGTTCCACCGCGCGCCGNNGTGCNTCCGCTTCNNGGCTCTCAAANCCGCCGGCCCCCGGCGTCTCCCAGTAGTGCCCACTGCGCCGGCTCATGACAGCACCATGACGCCGATCACGATGGCGCCGATCACGACTGCGCCCAAAATGTCNNNTGCTGTTTNCATTGTCTTTCGTCCTCGGTTGTGGCCCCCCGTNGGGGGCNGGGTTGNTNGTTAGCTTTGTTCAATCTGTTGCATCACAAGATCGACCCATTCGCCGGTTTCGTTTTTAGTCCACACTCGGAGATTGGCACGATCGGGAAAATTGTTTGTGCTTTCCTTCAAAACCCGCACAGGGATGCGCTTTTGCGTCACAAATTGTTCCACGAGATCGACGGCGATCCGTTTTGACCATTGCCCTTCGTTGCTATCAAATGCGAGGTAATACGGCCGCTTGAGTTCTTTCAAATTGTGTTGGTAATGGGTTTGCTTCGCGAAGCTCAGCCCTGGCCGCTCGTTGATCATTTGTTGGAGAATTTCTGGGTTCTTGATCGCGCTCATTGTCTTTCGTCCTCGGTTGGTGTCGGCTTGATTGCCTTACCTTCTTAATATGCCCCACCGGTATAAATACCGCAAGGGGTTTGCGTAAGTTTTTTTGAAAATGGCTTTACGTCCAACGTTTAGCAGACGATCACCCCACGCAAAAAAAAGCCCCCGAACCGCCACGAGTGGGGCTGGGGGCGGGGCCGGAGGACGAACAACGGCCCAAAAGTTAAGCGGCTACCGGCTGCAATTGGCGTCGAGCTTCTGGCATACGGCGGCCTGGTTAGCCAACATCTTGATTTGCTGATCGGCCATCTTTTCCACGATTGCTTCTAAGCGTTCAAGCCGCTCGGTGTTCTGCTTCACCATCACGTCGGTGGATCCGCTCTCGGCGTCTTTGACTTCCAAGACCCTTACGCGCTCCTCGATTTCGTCCGTTGCTTGCGCGGTGGACTCGACGGCAAACAACGCCCCGCCCAANGAAATGAGAAACGGCACGCCCGCGATCAATAGCTTGGTTTGCATGGTGTCACCTGCTGACATGATAACCGATCCCCGCAGACAATACGCCCACCAGGGCCAGAACTTCGAGCCGACCCCCCCAACGGGCTGCCGCTTTCGTCTCATACCACGGCACTGGTTCGGCCTGTGTGGCTAANTGGTCACGATACCAATNNCGNTCNGTCTGCAANAGCTCNACGTCCAGCGCGTGCAGCCGCTCGCGGGCGTGGTGGTATTCTTCAAGCTGCAACAGATACGCCACCTGGTTTGGCGGCAGGGCAACGGCGTTACACACGGCGGTGCCATCCGGGTTGGCGAGGTCGATGGAAAANACNCCGCCCGCCCGGATGGCCGTGGCCTGGTTGCAATCCGACGGGGAAACGTCCCGCAGGACCGGCGGATCGAATGCACCAGCCCACCCGGACGCCAACAGCAACAACGCCGCCAGCATCAAATCCGCCGCTTGTTGGCCAGATTGGCCAGACGTGCCAACGACGCCGTGGGGTCATCGCCCTTCAATGCGTCGTCAATCTCGTCCATTTTGCTCTGTGCTGCGTCCTGTATCGCGTCCCGTGCGTGGTCAGCGGCGACTTGTTCGGGCGGCTCTGCGGGCAACGTGGGGCGCTTCTTGCCCTTGCCCAAGACCCGCGCCAACGCGACCAACGCCGCAGCGGCCGCCGCNATCGCCCATCCGATCGTTTCGGTCACGCCTTGCCGCCCTTNAGCGCNGACATGGCCGCCGGCATTGCTTGCCCTGCAATGTACGCGATGGCGACGTACACCCACTGGTCCCCGTCGAGCTTGTCCGCAATCAGCAGACCGCACGCGGACACAAACACCAGCAAGCGCCGGTAGCTGATTCGGTCTGTACTGTTGAAAAGGCTATNAANAANTCCGCTCATGNGTTNACCTCGCAGGTATTGGCCCACGCGTCGATGCCCGCAGCAATGGCCCNGCCGATAACGGTTAGGCCCTCTTGCGTCATCAAATCCGCGTGGGCGGGTTGGTCTATGAATAAAGGTTCTAANCACACGGCCACCGGACGGCCNACGCCGGCNATGGTGGCGTGCGCGTTCTTGGTCCAATCNTCGGGGCTGGCGCCAAAGGTTTTNACGGCGTCAAGNTCTGGCGCNACCATGCGGATNTGNCCCGCNATGCGTTGCGCNAGGTCCGGCCCGCTGCTGGATCGGTGGTCNNAAAATACNGCNCCGTATCCCCCGCCGCCNGCGTTCAAATGCCCGGAGCAATACACCTGCGGCACATCGGGCCCAAAGTCCGCGGCGTACCGGTTTACGCGGTCGTGCCGCTCGCTATACCAGCCGTCCGCAATCGGGATCACCGTGTGGCCCATTTGCAGCAGAGCGACTTCGCACGCCAGCAGATACCGCGCGGTCATCATCGCTTCGCGTTCTTCCACGCNNACCGATCCGTNGCCGTCCANGTCNGAACCCGCCCCACGGTCGCTCGCTTTGCGGCCAGGCTTNCCGCTGTGNTGNCGGTCCAGGTATACAACGCACGACACCATGAGACCCCCTACANCGGCAAAATCACGTCACACGTGATGGCTTCCAGATCCAAAGCGCTCGACCCGTCGGCTTGGTAACCGTCCACGATTTTGGTCCACGTTTCCGCGTTGTCGGTGCTCTCCAGAATGTGCCCGTCATTGCACGCAATCAGCCACGTGGTGCCATCGCATGCAATGTCGCGGGGCGTTTCCGGCAATGTGATCTCCGTCAAATTGCTAATGGTCTTGCCGTCCACGTCGAACCGGTACAGCTTGGTGTGCGATTCTGTGAACGCCGCAACACGCCCGCCCGCCGTCGCCATCTTGACGTTTCGGCCGTTGGTGGTCGTTTGCTGCATGTTGTTGGCCCGCGTTTCGGTTCCCCAATCGGTGATGTCAGACGCGGCACAGCTACGGAAATTGATTTTTGATTGTCGCGAATACGCCAATACCCATGCGTCGGACGCCCCGCCCACACCGCGGCTGAACACTATGTTTTGCGCTCGGCCTGGTGCGTTGGTGCTAAACGGCGTNGATACTGCCCAGCTTGCCGCGTTGTCCGTCGAGTAGTANATCCGNGACGCCTGCGCGAACATCCATTTGCCNGATCCGTCGGATGCTGTGCCNTTGATGAACTCAGACGAGGCCGACCCGCCCGCGTGACCGCTCAGGGCGTCAAGCGCCACGGCAGACCATGCCGCCGCGCCGTTGGTGCTGCGGAAAATGTCTTTTGTGGCCTGCTTGCCCACCGCNACCCANGTGCCCGCGGTAGCGCCATCCGTNGCNGCGCCCCACACNACGTCCATGATNGCCTGCTTGTGGCCGCTGTCGTTGTCCACGTCAATGTTGGTCCACGTGCCCGAGCTTGTCACGTCGNTNCCGCTGATCGTNAGTTCNATCGTTTGCGATCCGGTGCTTGCTGTGGCTCNGGANGCCACGTAAATNCCGGCCCCGCTGGCGTTGCGACCNAAGGCGATCGATTCGNTATCNCCNTCGGATTGGTTGCCGGATTCNGCGTANCCGTCGTAACTNGTCCACGATGTGCGATCGCTGTTGGCGGCGTGCGCAATGTAGCCGTCCTGTGTAGCAATCACCCAGCGGGTGGCAC
>FUFK010077346.1_pt1 | contig 11339 bp, 18 predicted proteins | sample 1021851 | NCBI WGS metagenome assembly FUFK01 (sample SAMEA51879418, study PRJEB19060) | metagenome
AGATAAGAAACTACAAGAGCAATGTAAAGAGGCAGCAGCAGCAAATATCGCATTAATGAATCAAACCGTAGCAAATAAGAGACTTGACTTTGAGATAGCTCGTTTGAAAAATTGTGGAAATTTGATAAAAGAGGGAATTTCATTCCATCCTAAGTCACCATACTATAGTATATGTGCAGACGTTGTTGTGCAGAATGTTAATATCATTGCTCCTCATGCTCATGAGATTCCTAGCACAAATGCAAATAACTTAGAAGATATATCAATAGGAAACCCATGATGTATGGATATACCAAAGATACAAGTCAATAACGCAAGTGTTCGAGACATAGGAACAACGAGAATATTTGTTAGTGATATCCCAGATTGGTTAACTAAACAACCAGTTCACTCAATACCTTTCGTACCTCCTGCTACTGTAAACATAGGTCAACCCATCATTCAGATGCCTGGTTGTGTGGAAGCACACGAGCAGAGTGACAAGAATAATAAAATAATTGAAGACGATGAAGATAAAGTATTAGTATTTTGTGATGCAGGTGTGCCATCATATGATGCGATGGATTATNNACCTGATCANTTACAGATGNNCATAGAGGCACCACCACCTCCTGTCGTTGAACCACCACCTACACCAGAAGTAGATACACCAGAGGTTCCACCGATACCAAAAACTGATAAAGAGATTGAGTGTCCTGCACCTAATCAACCTAGAGTAGGTGATCTAACTCAGAATGGTGAAGAAAGAGTTATAGGTCATGAAGTTAGAGATGGTCAATGTGTAGTGTTGTATGAAGATACTACAGCAATTCAAAGATTTCTACCAAGCACAAATCAAGTCAGCGTAACAGCAACTATCGCAGTGGTAGCTACAGCATCTGCTGCTGCAACACCATTACTGTTGAGAGTTATAAAACCACTCATTAAAAAACTCACTACGATCATACAAAAGAAGCTCGGTAAAGAACCACCTAAGTTAAGTCGTAATGAGTTACAGTGTAATAAGTATCGTGAGAAGAAAGGATTACCTCCATTCAAACGTCCTAAGAAGAAAAAGAATTAACAATCCTTACTCATATCCTCTGCCATATTTCCACCTATATCAGCTCCCTGATTGCCACCAAACATTGCCACCCAGCCAGCAGCGACCCAACCAACAAAGGGGATACTACTGAGAGAAGGAGCAGCAGCAGCACCAATTGATGTGCCAACGAGACGTCCTGTACCCTCTGCTGATCCGATTGCTTTGATACAGGCTTCACTTTTTCGAGCAGCGACTATTTCTGCTGATTGCTCTGCAGTCAAACCAGGTGGTTGATCAATCCAAGATCTCTTGTTAGATACAGCACCGCCTTGATTAGTCTTACCATCTAAGAAGTATTCTTCAGTGATCTTAGTAGTTTCATTTGCTAGTCCTAAGAAACCACCTTTCTCTTTGATGTCCTTAGTAATAAATGCTGTCTTAGGATCGTTTGCTGAGTAACTAATTTTATATCCATCCTTATCAGCTGAGATGGCATATGAAGTATAGTCACCTACAGGAACATCTATCCTAGGTAATTGACTCTCGGTTTTTCTACTGGCAATATAACCTATCATTCCCAGATGAGATACTGCGAATATACTACCAACTACACCGATTGATATCCATTTAACGTTCATGGTAATGAAGGTAAGGGAACTGGTGCACCAGTTACAGGAGGTAGTTGTGTATCTACCATGTCAGGTAGAGAGTCACTTACTCCACCAAGTGCTGCATTGATTGCTTTCTCTTTGATGTCTTCAATGATAGCATCCTTACGGATGTATACATATCCACCTAGTCCTACTACACCAAGTGCCACAACACCTGAGAAGATAGCGATTCCGTTGATAATTTTTTGCATGATTTTAACTAGTAATTTTAACTGTAGGAACTTCTAACTTAATAGTTTGAGTTGGTGCTGCCTGTGTTGCTTTTTCAATAAGCATCTCCATGTCTTTCTTAGAGATGTTTGCACCACCACCACTNTCTCCATTCTTTTTCTTACCTCCCGCTTGAATGCCGAAAGTAGCTGTGACTCCTGTGAAAACCGAAGCTATAAAAGTTGGATCAATTTTATCTTGTTCCCAACCAGGTATCGTAACGTAATTTAAAGTTAAGATACCACCACTCCAAATCAAAATACCCAGACGTACGAATGTACTTAGGATAGCAAGTTGTTCTTCTTTATCTTCACTGAACTCTTTGATTTTTCCTAGAGGACCTTTTGGTTTATCCTCTACTTTCTTTGCGTCTGCCATTATGCTGATATGATAACACTAAACTATATATCATTCTGTGACTTGACGTTTTTTCCCGATGTTATATTTGGACTCAAGCGTCCAATCTCCTTTCTCTTTGTATGCAATTACTTTAATTTGACTTAATGGAGCAGCGTCTGAGATTGCTGATACATTTACAATTTCAACTAGTCCCCAGTCAGATAGTAATTTAATAATTCTGTTTCTACGTTGCACATCATTCTCAGATAGATTTGCTTTCTTACCATCAAGAGCAAATAATTCTTTGAAATGCACGATATAGTATTGTCCTTTCTTATGTAGAATATGACAGGACTGGTATAACTTTTTCTCTTTACGAGATGCTACACCGATACGAGTAAGTGTTTCACGAACCTTTAGAAAATCGTCTGGTTCTTTTAAATTCACTTCAACCATATCATTCTTAGTCCACTGGACTTCTTTAACTTCATTCATCTGGTCTTACCTCCTTTGTTCAGTTTATCCTTAATGTAATTAAGTTGGGATGGAGTTAAGATCTCTAAGGCTTGATATGCTTTATCATTACTATAACCATAGTATTTTTTAACAAGGTCAAGATCTTTCACTTTCTGTTTCTTACCCCAAGGAGAAAATCTCTTTCGGGGTCTCACGATATTTATAAAGAAATCATATTGCAAACGTTTATCTATATGAGAATGTATATTCATTTCATTAGCATACATGATCGTATCCAAATGATGCGACATGCATTTATTGATTACATATGAAGGATAGTTTTTCTCCCATGCAGGATCCTCATCCATCAAATAATCTTTACTGAAGTTGATTGAGTTTAGATAATCCTTTAGAGGATATCTTTCATCATATGCCATAATTTAAAAGGAGAAGTTCTTTGCGTTGTTCTTGATCTTTCATGTAGTCACCTACAGATCTCATAGTATAAGTATGATCGTATTCTTGTGCTTTCCAACCTTGGAATCTTTGCTTTACTAAATTAGAAGAATTATAAGATATCATTTGATCACACTCGACTCTATCACACCTTCTTGCAAAAGAATCATGGTCGAATCCAATATGCATTGTGCCTCTCTTTCCATACAAGTTTGCCTTGATATCGTACGGAGGATCTAAGTATAGGAATGCATTAGTATCATCTGTCAATAATTTTTCGTATGGCAGATTAGTGATTTCCCACCTTTTGATAAGTCTTCCGTAGTATGGTAGTTTTTCAATTCCTCGCATTGAAAAGTTTGAATCAGACGCTTGTTTGCTGAACGAGGAGGACTCAGTGAGACCAGAAAAAGAGCACTTGTTAACAACATAGAAAGCGACAGCACGAGCCTTAAAATCGCAATCTCTTGGGTGTCTAGTAAGATACTCTTTGGATTGTAAGAAAAGATTTTTTGCCGAAGACGGATCAGGATATTTTTGCTTGAGTTGAACAAGTTGGTTCCTAAGTTCATCACTATGCTTTTGCAGTTGTTTCCAAAATGTATACAGAGGTTCGTATAGATCATTGACCCAGATTTCCAAATGAGGATACATCTGTGTAACGTATAACGCTACAGATCCACCTCCAAGAAAAGGTTCACGGAATTCAGTATAGTCTCTAAAGTCTGGAAAATATTGTGCCATCTTTTTAGTAGCACGAGACTTACCGCCAGGATATCTTAGTGGTGTTTTTAAAGATGTCATCTGATAATCATAGGATCGTCATAGAAATCTGGATTAGGCATTGGAACAGGCATCATGCGTCCCGTTGGAGGTTTTAGTGGAATTTGTATCATCTCAATGGTCTCTTCAAACCATCTGTCCATTGATCTTGCCATTTGTCTGTATGAAGATCCAACATATAGTTGACCACCTACAACAGCACCTGCCATAGCACCCCAGAACCAGTAGTAGAATCTGGACTTTACCTGTGCTTTAATCTTTTCACGTTTTCTAATAAATTTGTTAGTCATAATCATAAAAATGTGTAAACTAGAACTACTCGTCTTCCAGACGTAGGTTCCATGTGTGCGTGAACACCTTCAAAAACAATTGCTTCATTAGGCATACAAGAGTAGTTGGTGTTTCCAACTTTAGTAAGACCTCCATGAGTTCCTGTTAAGTATATTAACATATTCTTATGAGGAAAGTCATGGTCTGTGTGGTCAGGACCATATTTGTTGTGATGTGATTCAGTAGTCAGGTTAGCATTGATCCTGTAAATTACTTTAGGGTCAATGTTATTGTCTCTACAGATCTCAACAAATAAATCATGAAACAATGGAAAGTGATCAGAATTTATCTTAGGAGTTAGGTATGTATAACCAGGTCTCTCTAAGACTACATGTGAGAAGAAACCAAAGTTAGTTCTACCTTCAGTAACCTCATCATCATTGTATGCTTTGTCATGCCAATGCCAAGGAAAATCAGGACTTAAGACAAGTTCCTTTACTTCTTTGTAAAGGTCACTGGGTGTTACTTGAATTCGCATTCAAGCATCAATTGAGTTAAGCATGCAAGGAGATTGATCTCCTGATCTACAACGAATGCAGACTTGTATTGATATTCAGCAATGATTAGAACTGCTGCTGCAATACTAGGACCTGTCATTACATTAGAAGCATTATCATAGAGTTTCCTCATGATAGAGACAGGATCAGAATCTAGGTTTTGTGTAACCCATTTCTTTACATCATTGAATCTTTTTGCTTTCAATGATTCAACTAGAGTATCGATATTTGCGTCTCCTAGTGCTGCTAGGATTCCAGTATCAATAGATCCTGTGCTTGCATATCGTTGCAACTCATTAAGAGTCCTTCGGAAGTCTGGAAAATACTTCTGAACAACTTCTGCTACAACTTTTTCTGAGAAGGTAACTTCCTCAGCAATCAGAATACCTTTACATCTAGCAAAGAATTCTGCAGCAAGTTGTTGTTTAGTTTTACCACGAACGTTGAATTCTACAACAGTTGTTCTACTGTGTAGAGGTTCAATAATTTTGTTTTTAAAATTACAGGTGAATATAAATCTACAATTCTTTTGGAATTCTTCTATCGATGCACGAAGTAAGAGTTGAACATCTGGTGTAGTGTTGTCTGCTTCGTCGATGATAAGAACTTTGTGCTTTGCTTCTGCTGTAAGTGATACAGTTGCAGCAAAGTTCTTTGCTTGGTTTCGTACGGTGTCAAGGAATCGTCCTTCATCGGATCCATTGATAACATAATAGTCTGCTCCTAGTTCATGACAAAGTGCTTTAGCAATAGTTGTTTTACCTACCCCTGCTGTCCCAGATAGAAGGAGATTAGGAATCTCACCCTGCTGTATAAAACTCTTGAAGGTAGTCTTCACAGATTCGGGCAAGATGCATTGTTCTACGTTTTTAGGACGATACTTCTCGACCCACAAAAAATCATTCATAATAATTAATTAACCCAGTTAGGTTTTCTATCAGGTAACCTTAGATAATTATCTGATACCCATGGTTTGCTATTGATATAATACTTGTATGCAGTAAAAATGTCAATAGTCTTATCATGCTTAAACTGATCAGGACCTGCGAAAACAAAATGTGTTGGATCAGTATCCTGAGGAGGAAATATTTTTTCAGCATGTTCGATAGTTGATTGACAACTATGTATCTTACCGTATCTAAGAGTATATTCAAAGCATAAGGCAAGACCATGCACGATCAACCATGTCCAATTATCTTGTGCCCATACAGTGCAGGGATGATTACGAAAAGCACCCTTATCTGTTTTGTATGGTGTGCCATCTAGTTTAGGTAGAGAACCAAAACCGTGACCCCATTTATCAGATGCAACAATAGAAAGCATTTGACAGGTCTCTAGTGGCATCTTGACGATGTGTTTGTCAGGTAATACCTGAGCAGACTTTGTTGGGGAAGGATCAGTTACAAAAATGTTCATTCAGATGCCCTCCATTCTTTCCTCATTGTAACATATGTTTTATTCTTCGCAACAATATCTCGAACCTTCTTAAATATTTTAGCAGACTCAGCAAAATGACAGGTAGCATGATCTGGTTCTTGGGGTATTACATTACCTTCTTTATCATACTTTTTACCATCTCTATGATTGGCATATCTCCTTGATCTGGTAAAACCCATTTCAAGAAACTTACGACACATATCCATACCGATGAAATCTTTTTCATCACGATAATCAAGATACATACCAAAGATATGGTTGGAAGATTTTACTGCCTCAGTGGGAGTTTTGAATCTCCAATGAGCACATATATCGTTAGTATAAGGGCGAACCAGTAGAACCCCTTGCTCCCCTCTTCCAATACGATATAGTTTACGAGTCTCCTCGTCTGTAAAGTCAAGTCTCTCATAATCGAGTTCATAATCAAATTCTTTCATCTTTTTTAGGATAATAAACTTCAACGTAAGAATCGCACTTAGGGCAGTGGAGATTAGTTACGAAACTATACTCCTCTGCATAAGGACAATCGTTGTCACCTCCCCAGATTAGTTCGGTGTCACAGTGCCAACATCTCATGTGTTGGGTTCTAGAGCAATGTAGTATTTGATTCCGTCACCTTTGAACAAAGCAACATTTGTCTTACTCAATACTACATCATAATCCCCAGATAAAAGTTTTAAGTTTTCAACTTTGAAACAAAAACAAAACTCATCTGTAGTAGTTCCAACTTCTACTGAATAATTATTGGAAGTATCATTCTTTTTATCTGTCACACATAACTGCATAGTTTCTCCATCCCCATACAAACAAAGATCAGGGAGTTGATATACCATAGCAGCACGTTGTAATTGCATCANAATTTTAGATTCAAGTTTGAATTCAACATCCTCTGATGGCAAGTTGATTTCTTTTTCTGGTGCCTGAGTAATGATATCAGGATCAGCATAGAAATAACGTGTCTTTGATTTACCTTGTAGGTCACTTACTGTGACGTAGTTGGTTTCAGTAGTATCGATTTTTGGTGAGTCAAACAGAGATAACCCTCCAAGGAAAACTCCCAAATCATAGATAGAAATTTGCGAATCAAATTGTTCTTCGACTTCGGCAATAGCGAGAATATTCTTATTAATACTGAGCGTAGAAATCTTATTGCCAGGTTTAATAACAATAGACTTGTTGATTGAACAAAAGTTTTTAAGGACTTCAATGGTGGGTTTGGAAATTACTGTCATAATGAATTAGTCTTCTTGTGCTGCAAAAGTTGCTGCTGCGTAGTTTGCTTGATCTCTTGTATAAAAGTGCATGAGTAACACTCCATAGTGTAGCACCTTTAAGAGATCTTGTCTAGCACTACCTTTTCTATCGAAGCGAGAAGCGTACTTTAAAATGTTACTTCTACAAAATGCTGTAGCATCGCCACATGCATCGATTACATCAAGAGTCTGAATCTTATCACTAGCATAGTGTTGAGAGTAAGTGCTCTCGATGTAATGTCGGAGTTCCTCTAGGAACTCCTCTTCACGATACTTCATAATTAACTGAATGATTGAACTTCGTTATTATCAGTATACTCTGAATCTTCTCCTGCGTCAACTTTTGTATAAAGATCTAGGAAAGATGATTTTGTATCATCGTCAAAACGGTTTACACAATTTGTGATTGCTGTCAACTTATCTCCAAAGATCTGATATGCTGAAACAATGTGAACCAAACGACGAGTTGTGATAACTTCATCAACACCACCATCAAAGAATGTCTTACGGATTACACCTGCCCACTTGATTAGGTTCTCTGCAAAGTCTTTGTCACATCCCTGATTGATCAAGATCTTAGTCTCGATAGTAGCAGAAGGATACTCTTGCTCAAATGTGATTGGGAATCTCTCAAGGAATGCTTCGTTGAGAATATTTGTTCCTACGAATCTACCATCATCAGATCCTTTACCTTTAGTGTTAGCAGTAGCGATAACAGTAAATCCTTGAGCAGGTTTTACATACCTACCAATCTTCTTAAGGAATACACCTTTACCTTCAAGGACAGATTGCAAACAAAGAATTTTGTTAGATGCTAGGTCGATCTCATCTAGAAGTAATACAGCTCCCCTTTCCAAAGCCTCAACCACAGGTCCGTTGTGCCAAACAGTGTCGCCATTAACAAGACGAAACCCACCAATAAGATCGTCCTCGTCAGTTTCGATTGTGATGTTGACACGGATTAACTCCCTATTAGTTGCAGCACATGCCTGTTCAACTGATAGAGTCTTACCGTTTCCAGATAGACCTGTAATGAATAGAGGATAGAACTTCTTNGATGAGATAACTTTCTTTACAGAAGTGNAGTTACCAAAAGGAACATAAGTCTTATCTTTATCAGGAACATAGTTTGCTTTTTTCTTAGCAGCAGGTGCTTCGTACGCACGTTCAATTTCTTGAATGGTTAGATTCCACTTGCCTATACCTGATTTATAAGACTTAAGTCTTTTACATGCAGTTGTGTAAGATAGTTTAAGTATCTTTGCTGACTCACGAATGTCTTTGCATCCGACTTCAGTTCCAACATTATCAGTTAGGTGTTGAACAAGTTGTTCAGTTGTCACAGGGTTTGGTTCAAAAGTCATAGTCTTTGTTTGTTTATACATTTATTATAGCAGGTATATCTGCTTAGTGGCAACAGAGTGGACAGTTATTTATCCGAACACTGCTGTCACACTCACTATTGTAGAATTAGGATTTCTTGCTAATGCAACTTTCTTTGCATCATCGTAATCGACAGCGACTACAGTTTCTTCAAAGATCGTACCTGCTTTGAATAGGGTTACTTTACATCTCATGCTATTTGCTCCACGAATGCGTTTAGAAGTGTTTTGTTTGTGGTCTTAGAACCCATGTGCTTTTTGAATGCACGTTGTAGTTCTGCTTTAGTAGCGACCTCGCCTTTCTGTTTTACTTCAATCTTTTGTGTATCTTCACCTATACCTCTATCTGGCATGTAGAAAGACTCAGAGAATCCAACTTGATTTTTGATTGAAGCAAATCTTTCTTTCTTCCATTGTGTATCGATAGCATCTTGCTCATCAGTAGATAAACATAAGCAACGCATAAGACGAGATAGTTCACTCTTACTGCATAGTCTGATACCTATCCAGTTGTAGTCAGTAATTTCTCTGAAGTAACTTACAATCTCTTTTGTAGTTTCATAAGGACTACTACCAATCTTACGTTGGTAACGAGTTTCATGATCACGAAGAACAAATACTTTAGTTCTTGTGCTACAAATCTGAGACATTCTCAACTCTTCAGAATAAGTAGTTTTCTGCCAGTATGTCATTGGATTTGATTCTCCATCAGTTAGACATACAACATTTACTTTCTGAACATTCTCTTCTTTCTTAAGTTTGTTTACTAAGTGACGTGTGCATAAAATTGCTTCAGAGAGAGGTGTGCCACCAAGAGCATATTTGTCATGATAGTTGATACGACGTCCGTTCATAGCAAACACCTGTCTGTAAATCATCTTGCAAGATTTTTCAAGTGACTTAGCATTTTGTTTAGAAGAAAATAATTCAAGGAGTCTGAAATCATCAGAGATACCCAAGTCATTTTCTTTTGCAGTGATCGCTTTGTTATGAATTAGATTTCCATACTCGTCTCTACCATAGTGATGGAATGAACTTTGGAAAGCATACACACGGAATGGAATTTGTGCTTTACGACAGAACCAGATTAGATTCATTGTTTGCTTAAGAGTATCCAATAATCCATACTGCATAGAACCAGACCAATCAAGATGTAAAACTAGACCATGATTCTTACCCTCAGGAACTGTTGTAACTTTCTTGAAGATGTCATCAGTTAGTTTGTATTTGTAAAGAGTATTAGTATTGATAACACCTGTCTTTGATACTGCTGCACGTCTGTATTCATCAGCAGACTTCTTCATTTCAAATTGTTTTACAAGATAGTTTACAGACTTCTGTGCACTCTTTTTGAAACTTTCATAGTGACGATCACAATAATCAAGATTCTCTCTTCTATAATTCATTCTATCATCATCTTGATACTCCTGATAATACCAATCAGTGTAAAACTTTTCAAGATCAGATTGAATCTCAGTGTAAGGAATTGTAAGTAGATCTACGTCAATCTTAGGAAGATTAAGATAAATCCATTCTTTAGCATCATCATCAATCAAATCTTCTAGTGCGTCTCGTAATGCTTGATCAGTAACACTCTCAGTTTCATCTACATCATCAAACAATTCATCTACCAACTCAGTATCAAGATTACTTGCATCATAAGACTCACCACCTACACCAGAGGTATCTTGCTTTTGCTGTTGTTGTCCTAGACCCTCTGATAGATCCTCTAGAGGATTGTCTGAACTATCCCAAGGTTGAGTAGGATTGATGATCTCTTGATCAGGATCTTGATCTGTCTCTTCTTTCTCTCCACCTTCTGACTTTCCATCATCATTACCATTTGATTCTCCCTCGCCACCGTCTGCATTAGTAGGAACAGGTATATCCATTTCTTCTTCTTTCTCTGCTTGCTTTGACTCTGCCCATTCATATAATTCTCTAGCAAGATCTAAGACATCTTGGAATGTTTCAGTTCTACCTGTCTTTTCTATCCAATGCTTTTCATCATCAGAGAAAGGAATACTTGTATTACCTTTGAAGTAAAGATTGATACGATCGATTAGTGAAAGTGTCTCATGATCTTCATGCTTTACACCAAAGAAATCCATATCCCAGAGTTCTTTGTATCCATCGAAGAAAGACTTACGAAGACCAGGATAGGTACGCTTCATCATCTTTTCGATACGAGCATCTTCTAGAACATTGATGAATGACTTAGGAACATCACACTCTAATCCCTCAGCAGGTGTGTAAAGAGCATGACCTACTTCATGACCAACTAGAAGATCATATACAGTTTCTGATGCATGTTTCCAAATAGGAAGACAGAGAACACGATTCTCAACATCGAAGTATGCAGTTGTAACCTGACGGTGCTCAACTGTTAGGTTTTCTGTTGCTAGTAGTTTAGCGAGTGTTCCTTTTACTTCTTGATTGATCATGTGTCTGTGTTTCGTATATACCTATTATAGCAGACCAATCAAGAATGTGCTAGCTAT
>FUFK010040275.1_pt1 | contig 11335 bp, 9 predicted proteins | sample 1021851 | NCBI WGS metagenome assembly FUFK01 (sample SAMEA51879418, study PRJEB19060) | metagenome
TGTTATCGCATCATTTAATGACGATACAATTCGTTGGTTTGAAAATAATGGAGCTGCAAATCCATCATGGTCAGCCACATCAATTACCCAAAATGAATTTGATGGAGCTAAGCAGGTAGAAGTCTTTGATGTAGATAAAGACGGAGATTTAGATATTTTGGTTAATAGTATGAATGACGATAAGATTGCCTGGTTAGAAAATAATGGAGCTGCTAACCCATCTTGGGGAGCCGTAAATATTATAACGACAAGTTTTGACAAGCCTCATAATTTATCTGTTGGAGATCTTGATAATGATGGAGATCTTGATTTTGTTGCTAGTTCCCACATCGATAACAAAATTTCTCTACATTTTTCTAATGCTGCGCAAAATAATGACGTAGACGTATATGCACAAGTAGATGATGACTATACAGCTACAAGTGGAAGCGTAACTTTTGCTCCTGGAGAAACTGTTAAAACATTCAATGTCACTGTCAAAGAAGATCTTATTCCAGAGAACAATGAATCAGTACAAGTCGTTTTATCTAGCCCAACTAATGCGACTTTGGGAGATAGCTCGGGTACTGTATATATTACTGATGATGATGGCATTACTTGGGATCAATTCTATATAACTACTGATGCAGACGGTGCCTATGACGTACATGCTGCAGATATGGATAGTGACGGAGATATAGATATTGTTGCGAGTTCTATTCATGATGATTCCATTAGATGGTTTGAAAATGATGGAAATATTAATCCATCATTCGCAGAGACAACTATTGCAACAGATGTAGATTCTGTTAGAGAAATAACTATTGCAGATATGGATAACGATGGTGACCTGGATATTCTCTCTGCTTCAGAAAATGACGACACTATTGCTTGGTACGAAAATAATGGAGCAGCAGATCCATTATTTACTAAAGCAGTAATAGCCACCAGCGCTGATAACGCATATGATGTTTTGGTTGCGGATTTAGATGGAGATGGAGATTTAGATATTGTTTCTGCATCCTCTCTTGATAATACTGTTGCCTGGTATGAAAATGATGGAGCTTCAGATCCTACATGGAACGCCGTTGATATTGCCACAGATGCAGATGGAGTTGTTGGAGTTTTCTTAGTTGATCTTGATCAAGATGGTGATATTGATATCCTCTCTGCTTCTTATAATGATGATACGATCGCATGGTATGAGAATGATGGCGCATCGAATCCAACTTTCACAGCTGTAGATTTAGCTACCAATATTGATGGCGCAAGGCATGTCTATGCTCAAGATATGGATGGAGATGGAGATATAGATATTCTCGCCTCTGCATCTGTTGGAGATAAGGTAGTTCTATTTAAAAATGATGGAGCAGATGATCCAACATTTACTACATCAGATATCATCACAGCCTTTGATACTCCAATTGGTTTAGAAGTTGCTGATGTTGATGCAGACGGTGATTTAGATATAGCAATTACAGGTAACGATGGACTCAATACTGCAAGTGAGTCTGACAAAGTTGCATGGTATGCGAATGATGGTGCTTCAGATCCTAGTTGGAATTTCATGGCCGAAACAAGTAATATGCCTAACGGAGCGGAGAATGTATTCGCTGCAGATATTGATGGAGATGGTGATATTGATGTAGTTTCTGCCTCTCATAATGATGACACTATTGTTTGGTATGAGAATCTTGGCGCTGCGCAAAATTATCTACTATCAATTCCAGAGATAACAACAGTGGAGGAGGGCGCAACTAATGCAACAATTACTGTAAATTTATCAAATCCTTCATACAGAGATATAACCTTAGATTATGAGATAGATGAGAGTAATTCGTTCCCAGAATATTTAACAATTACAGGCCAAACACTCGTAAGTAATGTTACTGGAGCAGAACAAGTCGAACTTGGAGATATGGATGGAGACGGTGATCTAGATATTATCTATGCGGCATCAACAGGAGACACTTTTGGATTGTTAAGAAATAATGGCGACACATGGTTACAAATTGAATTGGATAATTCTGCTGACGGGGCAAAAGCTGTACATGTTGAAGATATTGATGGTGACGGAGATCTTGATTTTGTTGGTGCAATGCACGACGGGGATAGTATTGCCTGGTACGAAAATGATGGGGGAGATTTTCATACCAAAACAGTTATCGGTACAGCTACTGAAGGAGTTAATGATGTATTCATTGCTGATATAGATAGTGATGGAGATTTAGATATAATTTCTGCTTCTGGTGAAGATGACTTAATTCACTGGTTTGAAAATAACGGAGCAGAAGACCCAACCTTTGCGACAACTGTAATAGCAACAAGTGCGGATAATCCTCAAAAACTCTCTATTGCAGATATGGATAATGATGGAGATTTGGATATTATTTCTACATCATTAGATGATAGTACTGTTGCCTGGTACAAAAACAATGGTAATTCAACATTTACTGAATTTGATATTGATTCAAATGTATCTGGTGCTGATGGATTAAAAGTAGGGGATATGGATTCGGATGGAGATAATGATATCGTAGTTGCCTTATCTACTGATGGTATTGTTCGTTGGTTTGAGAACGATGGTGCCGCAAATCCTACATTCCATGCAACCAATATTTTGACAGGCATTAATGGTGTAAGAGATCTAGAACTTGCTGATATTGATAAAGATGGAAATTTAGATATTTTTGGAACCTCTGAAAATGCTGGAGACACAGATGGTGATGGAATTTCAAATGATTTGCTCTTTGTCGCGCTTAATAATGGACAAACAGATCCAAGTTGGGTAGAAGGAACATTATTTGCAGATAATTTTGAAAACTTCAAGAGTATTGCAGTAGGGGATGTTGATAATGATGGATATTTAGACATTGTTGCGAGTTCTTTTGATGACAACAAGATCTCCTTACATGAATTTGATAAGACTGCAGCAGTAGGATCAGATTTTACAGATACTTCTGGTACTTTAATTATTTCTGCAGGAGATACTTCCGGAACATTTACTGTCCCAATTATTGATGATCAAAGTGCTGAATCTGATGAAGTGGTGACGATAAAAATAAAAAATCCATCAAATGCTTATGTGTCAGCAACTGATGGTTTATCAGATTCCAATAATTATGTAACTACAGCAAGATTAATAATTACAGATGATGATTCAATATCTGTTACCGAACAAAACATAGTTGCAAATTCAGGCGGTAATAGTGCAGGTGGGGCTGTAGATGTGAAAATTGCAGATATTGACGGTGATGGCGATATGGATATAGTTTCTTCATCTTATTCTGAAAAACAGATTAGTTGGCATGAAAACGATGGTTCATCAACAAATTGGACATCAACCGTTATTTCTGAAGATACACACCCTAATGGATTTTACGGAGCAAGAGGAATTCACATAGCTGATATTGATTCTGATGGAGATTTAGATATTGTTGCTGCGACTCAACAAAATAATAGAGTTGCTTGGTTTGAAAATGACGGATCTACTAATCCCTCATTTAGCTCTACAGTTATAGCAACCACAGCACAGGATGCTAGGGATGTTCATGTTGGCGATATGGATGGGGATGGAGATCTAGATATTGTTTCCGCATCTAATGCAGACGACACTATTGCCTGGTATGAAAATGATGGAGCGGCAGATCCTACATTTACTGCAGCAGATATAGCAACGAATGCAGATGGAGCTGAGGATGTAAAAATTGCTGATATTGATGGAGATGGAGATTTAGATATTGTTTCTGCGTCACAAGGTGATAATACTATCGCCTGGTATGAAAATAACGGTGCAGCAGATCCAACATGGTCAGCAGTCGANATATCNACAAGTGTAAATGGAGCATTTGGTGTTGCNATTGGTGATATAGATAATGATGGTGACTTAGATATTGTTTCTGCGGCATATAACAATCACACAATTTGGCTACATGAAAATAATGGAGAATCTAATCCTAGCTGGACAAATTCAAGTTTAATTACAGACTCTACAGATATAAATAGTCCTGAAGACGTAAAATTGGCTGATTTTGATAATGATGGTGATCTTGACATAATTATTTCAGCGTCTGAAGCAGACAAGGTAGTAATGCTTGACAACGATGGGGCAAATAATCCCACCTTTACAAAGGTAATTCTTGCAACAGGAGCAGATGCCACAAATGAACTTGATATTGGAGATATAGATTTAGATGGAGATTTAGATATAGTTTCTGCAAGTTGGTTAACAATAGACTGGTATGAAAATAATTGTGATGGTAATGATCCCTTAATATTTGACCTTGATAATGATGGGATTGAACTACTTAGTACAAAAGAAAAAGTTTTATTTGATGTAGATGTTGATGGTGATTTAGAAATAACTGGTTGGACTGCTCCTGATGATGGCTTACTAGTTATGGATATTAATAATGATGGATTAATAAATGATATGTCAGAAGTATTCTCAGAACACTTTAATTCTGGGTCATTCATCTCCTCATTAGATTCGTTGAATAGTATTGACTCTAATAGTGATGACTTAATTACTTATCAAGATCAATTATTTGATCAGGTAAGAATATGGCAAGATTTCAACTCTGATGGAATTTCCAACACCGGAGAGCTTTCAACTTTAAATGAAGTTGGCATCGAATCAATATCACTCTTAGCTGAAATTATGGAAAATGAGATAGAGGGTAATACGATAAATGCTAAGGGTTATTATCTTGATAGTGATGGAGTAACAAGAGAATTTGTTCAGGCCATCTTCTCTGCCGAAGAGCTAACAGAAAATCAAGAAAAAGATTCATTCTATGAAGATGAATTGATAGAGGGAAATAATTCATTTGAATCTTTCGAGAAAATTTCATTGAATTATGATTCTGAAATAGATTACTTTGATTCTTTGGGTAGTACTAGAATTGATCAGGATGAAAAAACTATATTTGAAGATTTAAATAATCAATTATTAGCCTCTATTTATGAAGAATCTGCTCTAACTACTCAAGAAGATCAAGTTACAATTTCAACTTAAATTTACTCTTAATCAAAAAATATATTTTAATTCAATTTTAATTCAATTCCACTTCAGATTTCCTTTCTCAGTTTTCTCTCCTGTACTTAAATTTATCCATATTTCTCCATTTTTATTCTTTCCTTTTATCTTTCTTACACCGAGCCTATGTGGGCCTAATGGTCCTATACAATTTCCAAGAGTTGTTGGAGGTATAAATCCATCTTCCCTCCTAACATAATCATATTGTTGGTAAAAACGATAAAACCCATTACGTCTAACAATCCCCATATCTAATTGAAATGTTGGAACCTTAACCCCACTTATTGCATCTATCTTACATTCTTTGAATGATTTTATAAGACTAATTCTTACAGCTCTATCGGCACTTTTTTCAATCANATTTATAAATGATGGAAAAGCAATGATCGAAATTATAGCTATTATTCCAAATGTTATTAATAACTCAATAACAGAATAACCATTATTTTTTTTGATTATATACATTAAAGAATTTAGAAAATGTTTTAATAAGGAATAAAAATTAACAGGTAATGTGGCATACTTGTTGATATTTATTTTTTGAAATAAAATACTATTATGACCAATTTTGATTCAAAAAAGGAAAGCAGAAAATTAAAATTTGAAGGTTCAGAGTATTTAATTGATTCTCTGCCTGAAGAGGTAAAACAAATAATCACTGGAATAAATGCTGCAGATGCACAAACAAAAATGTATAAAGATACATTAAAATTAATTTCTTTAGGTAAGTCTAAATTAGTAGAAGAATTAAGAAAAAATTTAGAGAATATAGATCCAATCGATTGAACTAATTAGATTAAAATTAAAAATAATTATTCAGTTGATTATTATTAGAATTTAGAGTTTGTATAGTTAGCATTGCACTTTCGCAGATACACTAATTTCAAGGTCCGCAGTTTTTTAAAAGCCTTTCAATTAATTCAGAGTCATAGATGATACATCTATCATTAGTCGGGAATTTTAATCTGTAATGCATTTCAAGTTTCAAAAAACCTGTGTTTGCAAATCTTTAAAAATTTTTTCTTAGACTTCGAAGTAATTAGCTACCTCCTTGTTGATACCCATTTCTTTTAAATGGTAATTTTTGGGATTGTTCATTTAAAAAACCAAATAAGGAAACATCTCGTATTAGTATAAATTTTGGGACTTCATAGGACTATAGATATATCCAAAGAAGACAGGTCTTGTATATGGCCATCTAGTCAGGAACAATACCACGAAGGAATATTTACAGGGCAAATATTTGTACTAGCGTAGAGCAAGTTTTTGACCGGTGGACTCAATCCGAAACGGAAATCAGGTACATTAGCATTTATATTTACTAATTACAGTTAAGTAATCCAAGGAAATTTTAAGGATCTATATAGTTCTCATAACTCGAAGGTCTGAATTTCAAATCTCTCGTCCACAATTTTCAAGNCTCTTAAAAGGTGCTTTTTTTTTAATTATTTAAGTTATAAATAAAACTTTTAAAAATGGAAGTATTTTTTTTCTTTTTATGAAGAGCTTATGAAAAATTACTTGAGATCTTTTTGTATGAGAAATTTAAACTCAAATCTCACAACTATACCAACAATAATAAAAAACAATCCAACATAAGAAATCAAAGATAGTTCCAAAGTATCCAATTATATATATTTAAATTTTAACTCATAAATCATTTCTAATAAATACTCTCAAAACAATAAATTAAAAATTATTAGNGAACATATTCATATGATTTTTTAAGCAGTAAGTTATTAACTAAGAGTAAAATCTATTAATAGAAAAATTTATGGAGAATTTACTACAGCGCGATCTAGGTTCTAGCTTGTTATCAATAGCAATTATCCTAGGATCGTTAGGATTGTTTATTGTCTTTTTAAGAATATTTGCAATTTCAGTAAAAATAATTCTTGAATCAATTTTCAAAAAATCATAATTATTTAGAATCCAAAATATCAGACATATCACAAAAGTTCACTATAAATAAGTATAATGACCTAAAAATGTCAATTCTAGAAAAAGCTAAGATAGGCAATTCTGTCCAAGTAAACTTAGAACTATCAAAAGATAGGCTTACAAAAGAAATTATTGATGCCATCAATGTTTCTTCAGTTGGTAAGATTAGTGATTTTAGAATAACTGATGGCAAGGGGATAGGAGTAGTTCTAAAACTATCTAATGGAAAAGAGCAATGGTTTTTTGAAGATGAAATTGAACTTCTTGATGAAAACGGTAAAGTAATTAAAAAAATTATTAATACAGAAGAGAATGAAAATTTGATATTTGATGCTGTAGAAGGATTAAACTATCAAAACAAAAATAAGATTATTGAGTTAATAAACCCAATTAATTTTTTTCTCTGGCTGATTGTATCATTGAAAGATATTTTTTAAATCACTAAAGTTTTCTCTGAAAAATATCATTTAAAAAAAATTTAAAAAAACTCTAAGAAATTTAAAACTGAAATGGTTAAGAATATTATAAGTGTAAGAAATTTGTCTAAGTCCTTTGATATCTCCTCAAAAGAACCTGGTTTAAAAGGGACAATTAAACATTTTTTTAAAAGAGAAACGAAGAGTTTAAAGGTCATAAAAAATATAAATTTTGAAATCAAAGAAGGAGAAATAGTAGGTTTTCTTGGTGCTAATGGTGCTGGGAAAACTACAATTTTGAAAATGCTTTGTGGATTAATTTACCCAAGTGAAGGCTCAATTTCAGTTTCAGGGTATTTGCCTTACAAAAGAAAAGAAAACTTCCTAAAAAATATCACCTTAATAATGGGTCAAAAACAACAACTTATTTGGGATCTCCCACCAATTGAGTCATTTTATTTAAATGCTTCAATATATGACTTAGATAAGTACGAAGCAAAAAGAAGAATAAAAAAATTATCAACTATGTTAGAAATTGATGATGAGTTATTCATACCTGTTAGGAAACTATCTCTTGGTCAGCGTATGAAGGCAGAATTATTAGCAGCTTTAATACATGAACCTAATATTCTATTTTTAGACGAGCCAACACTTGGTCTAGATATTAATGCACAAAGGAATTTAAGACAGTTCCTTAAAAAATATAATAAAGAAACCAATTCCACCATATGCCTAACGAGTCATTACATGAAAGATATTACATCTCTATGTAAGAGAGTTATATGTGTTCACAATGGGTCCATTTCATATGATGGTAAACTTAATCGTTTATTAAAAAAACTATCTCCAGTCAAAGAGATACTAATAGTTTGTCGCTCTGAGGAACAAGCAACTCAATTAGAAAATTCAGGTTTTTCTGTTAAAAATAAAACAAAGAATGAAATTACAATAAAAGTTGAAAATAGCTCTATTACTTCTTCACTTAGAAATATCCTAAATAATTTTGATATAGAAGACCTTTATATAAATGAACCGCCTGTAGATGAAATTATTGGGAAAATATTAATTAAAAAGACTTATGATATCTAATTTGATTAACCGCAAAATATTGACTTTATTAAAAGTTCAATATTCAAACATGTTGGAATATAGGGTAGAAATTGCTTTATGGGCAATTTCAGGGATTATTCCATTTTTCATGTTAAATATATGGACAAACAATAACCTTAATGAATCTATAAACCTTAGCGATGTTATGCTATCTAGGTATTTTTTGTGTGCTTTCTTTGTTAGACAGTTTTCTGTAGTTTGGGTTGTATTTAGCTTTGAAGAGGACTCAATAATGGGGAAAGTATCTCCGTATCTAATACAACCTTTAAATCCTTTTTTCAGGTATTTTGCTCAACATATAGCGGAACAAATAACAAGATTTCCTTTTGCAATAATAATAGCTTTTTTCTTTTTTCTTTTTAACCCAGAAAGTGTATGGGTTCCAAATTTGGGCATTTTATTCCTTTCAACTATATCGACTTTCTTTTCATTTTTGATTCAATTTTTAATTCAGTCAATAGTTGCCTGTCTATGTTTTTGGACAGAAAAAGCATCCTCAATCGAGAGATTATTATTTATCCCAACTTTATTTTTATCAGGCCTTTTAGCTCCAGTAGTTTCATTTCCCGATTATATTAAGTCTTGGATTTATTTAACACCTTTTCCATATCTAATAGATTTCCCTGCAAACTTGCTTTCAGGTAATCCAACAAATGTTATAGGAGGAATAAGTATGCAGATTCTTTGGATTCTTTTACTTTTCCCCGTATTTAAGAAAGTATGGTCTGCAGGAACAAAAAAATATACTGCTATGGGTTCATGAATCTTAGTAAATATTTTAAAGTTTATAAAAAATTTTTACATACTTCTTTAGCTTCCGAATTGGAGTATAAAACAAACATAATAATTGACTTAATCACAGCAATATTAAGTTTAATTGGGAGTATTTTTTTATTATCAATATTTTTTCAAAGCAACAGTAATATTGGCGGCTGGGGATTTGAACAGGCGCTTATCATTCAAGGTATTTATACAATATTAAACGGAATAACCAATACGTGGTTCAATCCGAATCTTACAGAAATTGTTAAACACATAAGAGAGGGAACCTTAGATTTCGTACTTTTAAAACCGATTGATACTCAATTTTTTATTTCCTTAAAAAAAATTAACCCATCTGGTTTTTTAGAAATAATACTTGGATTATGCTTGTTAATATATTGCATAAGAATCAATCAAATAAATTTTAATTTAACTTTTATAACTTTATGTTTGATTACGATCAGCTGTTCAATTTGTATTTTATATAGCTTATGGTTTTTTATTTCTACAACTACAATTTGGTTTGTTAAAACATGGAATGCGACAGAAGTATTAAGATCATTCCTTTATATTGGAAGATTTCCGTTAAATTCTTTTTCATTCTCTCTGAGGATATTTTTTAGTGTTTTCATTCCCATTGCATTTATAACTACAATCCCTTCTGAAGTTTTCCTAGGACTTTCTCAAGCATGGAAAGTATTGCTGGAAATTATTATTGCTTCATTCTTTCTTTTTACTTCTAGAAAATTCTGGTTTTTTGCCTTGAGATTCTATTCATCTGCTTCTAGCTAAATGCTAGTTAAGAGACTTTTTGCAAAATTCCCAAATTCCCTGTTTACTTTTCAGATTAGAAAGCTTTGATAATGTCTTAAAATTAGATTTAGATTTTTCAACAGATAAAAGCCTACAGTTGTATTCGATTTTATGATTTCTAGATATGATTCCTAAATTGAGTGCAACATCACAAAGGATTATTATTAAAGTGATAAAAAAAACTATACCAAAAAATTTTGAAATTGATTTTGAATAATTTTCACTTTCAGTTTTTAATTCAAACTTCATTACTTAACTATATGCTGAGGGCACTTAATTGCAGCAATAGCAACGGCCGTAACTTTAAAATTTTCTGACTTCTCAATAACGTTTTTAACCTCTAGTGGTCCAAATTTATTACTTGCATCACTGTAGGAAAGAAGTAAAGATTTATAATTATCATGACCTAGATTTCTATACTCGCAGAAATTATCACCAACATAATTTAAAAGAGTTAGTAAAGTTAATTCAATCATTAAAGATTTTTACTAGCAAAGATATTACGAATAATACTGTGTAGGACATTTTTAACAAGTAAAATTACCCAAAAACATTTGAAATCATAAAATAAGATTTTTGGCTCATAAACTTAAAAATTACAAAATTTCTATAGAATTTTAAATTTACATATAAGAAAATCATTAAAGCACTATCAGTAGCGTATGTTGAAGAGGATGTTAGCGCTATGGATAGGGGGTTGCATTTTTTAAGAAATTGGTTTAAAAATAAGATTCCCCATCACCCGGCCCCACATATGTGAGGCCTTTTTTTATTGTTTTTAAAATAAAGCCTCTTNAAAGTATTATTAAATAAAACGAGTAATTCATTTACCCCTTTGATAACGAATAAAGATAATAAATAATTTATTTTTTAATTTATAATCCTGCTTTTGATTTTTTTACCAAAATTTACTACTATCCTCCAATAATTTTATAAAAAGCTTTTTATAGATTTAATCAATAAGCTAATNCCAACCAAAATACAAACTGTTATAAAAGTTTTNTTAATAAGTATATTCCCATTNAATTTTGACAGGTGAGCTCCGAAAAATCCTCCTGTAAAGGAACCAATTATTAAAACTATCAATAAATTTAATGGAACTGATCCTATTCTTGCCAAAAATACTGCTCCAACAAAATTCCAAAAAATCCCAACAGTAAAAAATGTCATACTTATAGCTCGAAGAAAATCCATTTCAAAAGTTTTTATTAATAGTATTGTTACAAGCAATCCAGTTCCTGAAGAAATAGAACCATTTAATATACCTATAAGAAAA
>FUFK010064996.1_pt1 | contig 11334 bp, 16 predicted proteins | sample 1021851 | NCBI WGS metagenome assembly FUFK01 (sample SAMEA51879418, study PRJEB19060) | metagenome
TTTAATGCAGATTACATAGGAGTAAAGGATGCCGTTTATAGGAACTACACCAACGCAAGGTTTTGTTAGTTCGTTTCCAAAACAGTCGTTTACACCAAATGGGTCTACGACTGTATTTACATTAACGAACCCAGTTGCATCTGCAAATGACCTTGAAGTCTTTGTAGGTAACGTAAGACAAGAACCTACCACAGCATATACTGCTGCTGGTACAACTCTTACTATGTCAGAAGCGCCTGACACTGGTTTAAACTTCTATGTTATTAATAAAAGTTTTGCACAAGTTACAACAACTCCACCAGCAAATTCTATTTCTACAGATAAAATTTTAAATGATGCAATAACTTCTGCAAAGATTGCTACTAATGCTGTTGGTTCAGATGCTGTAGATTTAACAGCAAGTTATGCTTTTACTGGCACTGTAAGTGGTGTTGGTATGAATTTATTATTAGATGCAACTATATCGAGTGGAATCTCAGATTATCAGATTTCATCTACTTATATAAACTCAACATACGATACTTATTATTTAGATGCTTCACTACATCCAAATACAGACAATGTTGTGCCGTATATGCAACCTATTGTTAGTGGGAGTGTTGTAAGTTCTGGCATATCTTATGAAACCTACGGTATAGATGATGGCAAAATCCTTGGTAGTAATGGTTCATATATCAGACTAACTCGCAGTAATGTAGGAGATGCAGACGGAGAAGGTCTAACTTTAAGTGGGTATATACAAAATGTAAATGACACATTCTTTCCTTGGTGTTTTTCTGGTCTGGCAAACTCTTACAAAACGTCTAGTGAACATGAAGGGAGTATCGTTACTGGAGCATTTATTACTGGCAATCGTGCATCTGTTGTAAATGGTTTAAAACTCTACTTTTCAAGTGGCAACATACAAAGTGGCACAATTAAACTATATGGACTGAGGACATAATATGGCTAACGGATACAAAATGGTAGATGACAAGTTAGTACAACTAACAGATGCTGAACAAAAAGAAGTTGATGCTAGAAATAAAGCATGGGCAGATGGTCAAGTTGATAGAGATTTATCTGAACTTAGAACACAAAGAAATGATTTACTTACACAAACAGATTGGGTTGTAATTAAAGAAAGAGAAGANGGTGGTTCGGTTTCTAACTTTGCAGATTGGAAGAAGTATCGTCAAGAACTTCGTGATATAACTAAAACATACAAGTCACTAGATAAAGTAAAGTGGCCTACTGCACCTTCGGAGTAAACAGATGCCATTAAGTAAAATACAAGGAATTCAAGGACAAGTTACACCAAATCTAGGTCGTAGAAATCTTATAATCAATGGTGCTATGCAAATAGCTCAGAGAGGAACAGTAACTGGGATGTCTTCTGGTGCTACCTTCGGAGGCCCAGATAGATTTGCTTCTGGTATTACAAGTCACGGCGCCTATACTGCGTCACAATCCACAACTGTTCCAAGTGGGAAAGGATTTGCTAAAAGTTACAAACTAGATTGCACAACAGCAGACACAAGTATTGCGGCAAATGCTGAAGTAACCATACAACACAAATTTGAAGGGAATACTTTACAAAGTATTAGAAAAGGTACAAGTGAAGCAAAGTCCATAACTGCTACTTTTTATTGTCGTTCTAATCTAACAGGCACATTTACATTAGAGTTTTTTGATAATGACAATAGTAGGCAGTGCAGTAAAAACTTTACTATAAGTTCAGCAAATACTTGGGAATTTAAAAGTATTACTTTTCCTGCTGATACAACAGGCACATTGGATGATGACCACTTACAAAGTGCTGTATTGGTTTGGTGGTTGGCTGCTGGTTCTAATTTTACGAGTGGCACACAAAATACAAGTGCTTTTGCATCTAATACAAATGCTAACAGAGTATCAAGTTCTATAGTGAATATGTCTAGTAGCACAGATAACGAGTTTCTTCTCACTGGAGTTCAGTTAGAGCTTGGCGATAGTGCTACAGATTTTGAACACCGCTCATTCGCAGAAGACCTTGCACTCTGTCAGAGGTATTATTTTAGTCTTAACTATCCAGACAGTGGTTCAAGAAATGTTTGGCTGTATGCAATAGACCAGAGTAATAGTGCTGCTGGTTATCGTAGGTCAACTTTCATGTTCCCAACTGCTATGAGGGTTACACCTACAATGTCAGCAGATTTTACTGGTTCTGGTGGTACTGGTGGTGTAGACTCAGCTGCTCCTTGGACAGGCAGAAATAGTGTTAGTTTTTTTATGAATAGCATAAGTAGTGGTAATGACTATGCTTATGCTGATGATGTTATAGCACAAGCGGAGTTATAAAATGGAAATTACAAAAGCACAATATCAGATATCGACTATTGATAAATCAAAATGTATTAAAGCAACAATAGATGGTTTAGAATGTTTTGTACCTATGGTAGAAGATAATACCCACTACGCAGAAATACTAAAACAAGTTAAAGAAGGTACTTTGACTATCAAAGATGCAGAATAAATATGATAAAGGAAATTAGATAATGCCATTTATAGGAACACAACCAGACGTAGGTGGATATTCAGTTTTAGATGCACTGACAGCATCTGCGACTGCATCTTACACATTACAAAAAGATAGTACAAACTTTTCACCAAGTTCTGCAAACCAACTTTTGGTTTCACTGAATGGTGTCATTCAGAAGCCTGGTTCTTCATTTACTGTATCTGGTAGCACTCTAACTTTTTCTAGTGCATTAGATTCTTCAGATAGTATTGATTTTATTATCTCAATGGGTGAACCTCTTTTGATTGGAACACCAAGTGATAATACTATTACAACAAACAAACTTGTAAACGATTCTGTCACTGGTGCAAAGATAGAAAACAACCCTACCATCGCTGGAAACCTCACTGTATCTGGAAATACGGCTGCAAGTGGAACACTTACGTCAACTGGTTTAATTACTGCAAGTGCTGGTGTTGCAGTTGGTGGTACTGGAAGTGCGAATACCTTAGACGATTATGAAGAAGGCAGTTTTGTTCCAACTTTAAAAAATGAGGGAGATACCAATTTAAGTCCATCTTATAACTCAACATATACTCATGCACGATATGTAAAAATAGGCACTCTTGTAAGGTTTCAATTTACTGTAAATTTAAGTGGTATAAGTGGTGGAAGCGGTAGTCAAATGCTTATTTTAAACAATCTTCCATTTACATCTAAGTCATATACCACCAACTCTAATGGAGGTGCTCATGTTACATATCAATCCTCTATTCAAACAGATATTAAATATGGAATGGTTTTAGGTAGTTCTACCAGTTTAAGATTTTACTCAGCAACAAATACTCCAAGTTATAGTAATATGTTACAGTCCACAAGTTGGATACAAGGGTATGGTCAGTATGAAACAGATTCATAGGAAAAAATAAATGAGTTTAATTAAAGTAAAATCAAGAGGAACAGATAACGTAAGTGGTCGTAGGAATATTGCAATCAATGGTGCTATGCAAATTGCTCAACGAGGAACAATAACTGGTATCGGTGCTTCTTCTGCAACAGTATATACTGCGTGTGATAGATTTAATATCTACACCACTGGTTCTGCTGGAAGACTCACTGCATCACAAGAAGCAGTAACAGACTTAGGAGGGTTTCCAAATGCACTGAAACTTCAATGCACTACAGCAGACACTTCAGTCGCAGCTGGTGAACTCTTTATATTAGGTACAAGGTTTGAAGGTCAAGATGTTCAAGGTATACAAAAGGGATACTCAACTGCAAAAGAAGTGACAGTATCTTTTTATGCGAAAGCAAACGAAAGTAGAGTTCATGTTTGTGAAATTTATGATGTTGATAATACAAGACAATGTTCAAAAGCATTTACTGTAACAACTTCATGGCAAAGATTTTCTTTAACATTCCCAGCAGACACAACTGGTAAATTTGATGATGACAACGGACTTTCTCTAAATTTGATGTGGCATCTTCATTCTGGTTCAAACTTAACAAGTGGAACATTAAACTCAAGTGCGTTTGCATCTGCGACTGATGCTAATCGTGCTGTTGGTATAGGTTCTATTGTTGCGAGTACAAATAATAATTTTTTCATAACTGGAGTTCAAGTTGAGATTGGCAGTAGTGCTTCAGATTTTGAACATCGCTCATTTGGAGAAGAACTTCAACTTTGTCAGAGGTATCATTTTGTACGCAACTTCCCTGGCGCTGATGCAAGAAATGCTTGGATGTTTCCAATTAGTCCAAGTGAAGATAACTATAGACGAACAACTGTAAACTTGCCAACTACTATGAGGACTACACCTACAGTTACAGCAGGATTTAGTCACACTGGTGGTACAAATGGTGTAGATGGTGGTAACTGGACAGGCGCAAGTAGTGTTAGTTTTTATGTTAATGGTATTAATAGTAACACTCATGCCTATGTTAACAATATTGTAGCAACAGCGGAGTTATAAAATGAAAATAAAGGATGCACAATATCACATATCTGTTATTGATAAATCAGAAAAAAATATTAAAGCAACAATAGATGGTACAGAGTGTTTTGTACCACTAGACCCAGATAATATACACTACGCAGAAATTCTAAAACAAGTTAAAGAGGGAACTTTAACAATCAAAGATGCAGACTAAATAGTTTCGGAGAACAATAGATGGCACTTTCAAAGATTACAACAAAAGGTATCCTAGACGGAACGATTGCAACAGCAGACCTTGCTGATAATGCAGTGAATTCTGCAAAGATTGGTGCTGATGTGATTGTTGCAGATGACGTTGCAAATAATGCTATCACGACTGCACAAATCGCTGATGATGCAGTGACAGCCGCAAAGATTGCTGATGCAGTTGCGTTGGGTGCTGGATACTATATTGCAAAAGATGGTTCTATAAATGGAAACACATCTGGTAGAGATAATCTGTTTCGTGTAAATCTAAACGCAACAACTGGTAACGTAACAATTGCAGCTAATAANAATGCATCTGTTACAGGCCCATTGACAATTGCAAACGGAACAACTCTTACTATTACATCAACTGGAAGGTTAGCAATCATATGAGTACTTTATCAGTAGATGCAATACAAGGACAAACCACAGCTGCAAATGTAGCTATGCCAGCAGGTTCTGTTGTGCAAACAGTCGTACATTCGTTTAATAATACCACAACAAACTCAACTGATTCTAATGCTGACTTAACTGGTTCATCATTTTCTTTTACACCAAAATTTGCTTCAAGTCTTTTATTAATTTCAATCAGTGTTTCAGTTAGAATGGGAAGAGACTCAGCCACTGGACAAGGTTGTACAGTAAATGTTGTGCATGACGGCACAGCTATTTCAGAAGCTCCTCAAGACTATGAACTTTATGTATATGCAGCCAGTGGTGGAAATCATATTTTTAAACAAAGACTACATAAAGAAGTTACTGTGAGTGCATCTAATACAAATGCAAGAACAATCAAACTTCAAGGAAGACCCAGTTCAACTGGGGATAGTGGTTCATTAATAGTAAATAACGCAAGTATGATTAGCACCATAAAAGTACAGGAAATAACACAATGAGTACTTTAATCACAAATACAGTTCAAGGTGTTCAGAATATCAAGTATGATGCGTCTACGACTGCAATGACTATTGATAGTTCTGGTAGAGTATTAACTCCTACGAGACCACATTGTTTCGTTGTTTTTGATTCATCAGCCAGTGGAGGTTACCAAGCTGTTGCTACTGGTAATGTTCTTCCTTTTGCTTCACCAAAGATAAACGTAGGTGGTGGAACATATGATACATCAAATTACAGATATACAGTACCAGTAACAGGGCTGTATCAAGTTACATTTAATTTACTATTAGATAGTGTTACTACTCTAAGTCTTTATTTACGAGTAGATGGGTCAGTCGTTCATTATTGGTATGTTGCTGATGCAAGACACATGACATGGACATATTTACATGAAGTAAACGCTAGTAGTTACTTTGATATTGGGCATGATACTGGTGGCTCAAGAAATATTAACAAAGCAGGTACAGCAGCTACCACATATACCTCAGTTTCGTATACACTAATAGGATAAACNATGAGTACATTAAAAGTCGGAACAATTCAAGACCACGCAAATTCAAACACTGCAATNAGTATTGATAGTAGTGGAAGAGTGACATTACCACAGCGTATCGCTTTCCAAGGTAAAAAATCTGATAATGCTACATTAAGTGCTAGTTCGTCAACAAATATAACATTTAATACAACTGACCTTGCACACGCATCTTGGGATGGTACTACATTTACTGCACCAGTAGCAGGACTTTACAGACTATTTATCAATGGACATAAACAAACTGCTGATGCTAATCCTATGGAACTCGCTATTTATGTAAATGGTTCTGTAATTGAAACTGGTTATATTTTAGGAGTTGCAAACTGTAGACCAAGGGTATCTGTTGACTCTTTAACAGTTCTAGCAGTTAATGACGCAGTAACTTTCAGAATATTACAAGGCGATGTTTATGCTGGAAGTTCAGCTGGAATTAGTTCTAACCTTTTGTGTTCTGGATATTTAATCGGATAACTCTAACACATTTTCCTTATAAATACTAAAAAGGAGACTGTGTGAATGGCAAGTATTTCAAATATATTCATAGACCAAGGTGCAACTTTTACAACCACAGTTACAGTAACAGACTCAAATGGTGATGCAGTAAATCTATCTGGATATTCGGTAGCTGCACAAATAAGAAAAACCTTTTTGTCATCTTCTGCAACCGCTTTTACAGCGAGTATTTCAAACGCATCTTCTGGTGAGATTACCATTTCACTAACAGACACCCAAACAACTGCTTTGGAAGCAGGACGTTTTGTTTATGATGTTCTCATAACTGCGTCTGGTGGAACAAAGACTAGAGTTGTTGAGGGTCAAGTCACAGTCAATCCAAGTGTAACGAGGTAAAAGACATGGCAATAAGTGGTAGTGTTTCAAGTGTTTCCCAAATTAAGGGTTCAATATCTCAAGGTAACGAATTAGTCGTAACTAGAGTTGCAGTGCCTGGCCCACAAGGNCCTCAAGGTGCATCTGGTTCTTCTGAAAATAGAATTTTAATAGCTGCAGATGTAGACTCATCTGGTGTCGCAGATGGTGNTCTATTACAGTTTCGTGCGAGTGACCAAAAGTTCGTTGCGAGAAATCAACTAGATACATCAACTGGTACACTGGTTTTCAATGGTGGTAATTTTTAAGGAATAGGTAAATGGCAACAACAATTCAAATAAAAAGGTCTACTGGTACTTCAGCACCGTCATCACTTTCTGCTGGTGAACTCGCAGTAACATTCGGTACTGGTACTCAGTCAAATTTAGGTGATAGACTTTTTATTGGTGATGGTTCAAATGTGGACGTAATCGGTGGTAAGTTTTTCTCTGATATGTTAGACCACACTCAAGGTACTTTGACTGCATCAAGTGCTTTGACAGTTGATAGTAACAAAGCAGTAGATGACTTAATCGTTGGTAACAACGCAACAACTGGTGGTTCAATAGAATTAAAAGAGGGTACAAACAACGGTACTCATCATGTGCAATTAAAAGCACCCAACGCACTAGGTGCTGACCTTNCATTAACACTGCCTGGGTCTGATGGTAATAGTGGAGAAGTTCTCAAAACAAACGGTTCTGGAACATTATCTTTTGGAACTCTTGCACTTTCGGATGCAACTGGAACTCTTGCACTATCAGCACTAGAAATAGATGGTGGAACTGATATAGGTGCTGACCTTGCAGACGCAGACTTAATTATCGTAGATGATGCGGCTGGTGGTACAAATAGAAAATCCACACTAACAAGAGTTAAGAAATATATTTACTCTGCGATATCAAGTGGTGCAACTGTAACAAACTCTGGTGCATTAACACTTGCAAATACATCTGTAACAAATGCAATGTTAGCAGGGTCAATCGCAAACGCAAAACTCACAAACAGTGCAGTGACAGTCGGTTCTACTTCAATATCTCTGGGTGCAACACAGACTGCAATCGCTGGTATCACAGAACTAGATGTTGACAATGTAAATGTAAANGGTAATACTATTTCTACTACAAATACAAATGGTAATCTAGTATTAGACCCAAATGGAACTGGAACAATTGACGTATCAAGTGCAAGGATTACTAGTCTTGCAACACCGACTGGTTCTACAGATGCAGCNACAAAAGCATACGTTGATGCACAACTTCAAGGATTAGATGTTAAAAACTCAGTAAGAGTTGCTACAACTGCAAACGGAACTCTTGCATCTGCATTTGCAAACGGACAAACAGTTGATGGTATTACTCTTGCAACTAACGATAGAATACTTTTAAAAGACCAGTCAACTGGTTCTGAAAATGGTATCTACACAGTTAATGCAAGTGGTGCTCCGACTCGTGCAACAGACTTTGATGAAAACTCAGAAGTAACTGGTGGAACATTCTTTTTTGTAGAAGAGGGTACAGTAAACGCAGATAATGGTTTTGTTATGACAAATGATGGTGCAATCACTGTAGGAACAACTGCATTAACATTTACACAATTCTCTGGTGCTGGTCAAGTTACTGCTGGTTCTGCACTTACAAAATCTGGGAACACACTGAATGTTGCAGTAGACAATTCTTCAATAGAAATAAATTCAGATGCACTCAGAGTAAAAGCATCTGGTATCACAAACGCAATGTTAGCAGGGTCAATTGACCTAACTGCAAAAGTAACTGGTGCATTACCAGTAGGAAATGGTGGTACTGGTTTAACATCAATCGCAAAGGGTTCTGTTCTTGTTGCAAACTCCGCTAATACATTAAGTGCATTAGACGGTGGTGGTTCTAACGATGGTATCTTGACATATACTGCATCTTCAGATACACTTGCATTTGCAACTGCTGTGGACGGTGGAACATTTTAATTGATAGTCTAAGGGAGATTGCCTAATGGCTACATCAATAAAACTAAAACACAGTAACACAATTGCAACCATTCCAACTACTTCAGACTTAATCGCTGGAGAGGTTGCACTTAATACTGTTGATAAAAAGTTTTATGTTCGTAATGGTTCTAGTTCTGTAGTAACACTTGCAAATCATTATGCAACAGACTTTGATACAAATGTAATTACATTCAAAGTTGTTGTCGCAACAAAAGATTCTTCACACCCTTATAATGGAACTGGTTCAAGTAATGGTTACAAAATTAATGGTGTGTTTGCACCTTATATAAAACTAATTCCAAGAAANACATANCGNTTNGACCAGAGTGACTCGACAAACGCCACCCACCCACTTCGTTTCTACTATGATGCAGCCAAAGCAACTGCATTTACAACTGGTGTCACAACAAATGGAACGCCTGGAAGTGCTGGTGCATATACCCAGATTGTTGTATCCGACTCTACTCCCCCAGTTTTACACTATCAATGTTCTGCACACGCATACATGGGTTGGGGTGCAACAACCAGTACAAGAAACCTTACTGGATTTGACACAGACGATTTATCAGAAGGTTCTTCTAATCTTTATCATACGACTGCAAGAGTAAACTCTGCAATTGATAGTAGAGTTACGAACACCTTTATAAACAATTTAAGTGGAGTTGTTGCAGACACAGCGACTGCACTTGCAAATGCAAGAACAATCGGTGGAGTATCATTTGATGGTACTGCAAATATAAACTTGCCTGGGGTAAATACATCTGGTAATCAAGATACTTCTGGAAATGCGGCTACTGCTACTGCATTAGAAACTGCAAGAAATATTCACGGTGTAAGTTTTGATGGTACTGGAAATATTGACTTATCTGAAGTGATTCAAGATACAGTCGGTGCAATGTTTTCTGGTAATACAGAAACAAATATTACTGCAACATATCAAGATAGCGATGGAACAATAGACCTCGTTGTCTCTGCGTCTGGTATATCAAATGTTTCGGAAGATTCAACTCCACAACTTGGAGGCGACCTTGATGTAAATGGAAACGCAATTGTTTCTGCATCTAATGGTAATATTGCAATCACACCAAACGGTTCTGGTTCTGTTATTATTGATGGATTATCACACCCACAAGCAGATGGTAACGCTGGACAAGTTCTAAAGACAGATGGTTCTGGTCAACTTGCATTTGCATCTGTAAGTTCACTTGCTGGTGCTGGTATTCAAAACGTATCAGATGATAGTTCTCCACAACTTGGAGGCAACCTAGATGTTGTAACTCACAATATAATATCAACATCAAATCGAAATATTAGTCTATTACCAAATGGTTCTGGTAAGGTTGTTGTGGGAACAAACGGTATTGAGTTTGGAGATGGAACAACACAAGACTCTGCTGGTGCAACAACTGGTTTTTCTATTGCAATGGCTACTGCACTTGGATAATTATAAATAGAGTAAAGGAAAGATAATATGGCAAGTCCAAACACAAAAGCTGCTCTCAAAGAACATTGTCTTAGAACTCTTGGTAAGCCTGTAATTGACATTAATGTTGATGATGACCAAGTAGATGATAGAATTGATGATGCATTACAATACTTCGCACAATATCATTATGATGGTGTTGAAAGAATGTATTTAAAACATAAAATTACACAGTCAGAAATAGATAGAGCTGCAACAAACACTTCTGTAACTGCAACTGATACAGCAGATAATAGTATTAGTGCAAGTTGGTTGGAAGGTAATGGATTTATTCCTATTCCAGAAAGTGTATTGTCAGTTGTAAAAGTTTTTGATTTTACAGATAAACACACTGTAAATATGTTTGATGTAAGATACCAATTACGTCTAAATGACTTATATGATTTTAGTAGTGAATCTATTATTCACTATGAAATGACTATGCGACATCTAGATTTCTTAGACCACATTCTTGTTGGAGAAAAACCACTTCGTTTTAACCAACACCAAAATAGATTATACATAGATATGGATTGGTCACAAGATGTAAAAGTTGATGATTTCATTATTATTGAATGTTATCGTAAGTTAGACCCAAATACATACACAGACATTTACAATGATATCTACTTAAAAAGATATACCACTGCATTAATTAAAAGACAATGGGGTGCAAATCTTTCTAAGTTTGAAGGTGTACAAATGTTAGGTGGTGTAACTCTAAATGGTGCAAAACTATTTGAGGAGGCTCAGGCAGACATAGAAAAGTTAGAAGAACAAATTCAACTTGCGTATGAACTACCACCCAACTACATGATAGGATAATTTGATGCCGACAAACGTATATTTCGATACTGGAACGAAACCAGAGCAAACTCTCTATGAAGATTTAATGATAGAGCAGTTGAAGATTTATGGTCAAGATGT
>FUFK010073061.1_pt1 | contig 11334 bp, 11 predicted proteins | sample 1021851 | NCBI WGS metagenome assembly FUFK01 (sample SAMEA51879418, study PRJEB19060) | metagenome
TTTTTTGTTTGCTCTCAATTCTGCTCTTAATCATAAAATTAGAAATTTAAAAGTAAATCTATAACTAAAATTTTAGATTCAATGACCCCTGCATATCGTGCAGATACCCTTTCTAAAAAGTGCCAATTTACCCTATTTAGGGGTGGTAAATAGGATAAATAGCCAGTTTTAAAAAAGCCTTTATTTTTTATTAGGGTAGAAAATTCTGCATTTTCCTTTCCCTTCAAAATTTCGATATTTTGAATAAATTAGCTTTTTATTTTCTAGTTGGTTAAGCGTTGATAATGCTTTAGTGTTGTCTCCTTCAAATTCTGATTTGAAGTTTTCAACTAAATCTTGAGAAGTAGTAAACATGCCTTTATTCTTCTCATCACGCTGTTCAAGAAAAGTTAAAACCAACTCTTGCCTATCGTTTAGTTTTTCTCTTACTTTTTCCAATCTTAGGTTTTCAGCAATTTCTGATTTGCTCCCAAGACTTACCCAAACAGCCCGATCAACTTGCTCAATAACCATATCAACAGGCGTTGAATTTCTACCAGCTGAAGAAATCGTAACTCTATTATCATGTTTATCTTCAGGAATTAACCAATCTAATTCAAGTATTTGAGAAGCTTCCGCTGGTAAAGCTTTAGTTCCTCTACTTGCCTTAACTGCTCTTTCTCCAGAATTACCTCCGCTTGCATGATGCAACAAGATTGGTGTTGCTTTTGTTGCAGCAAGTGCTTCAGTCAACATGCGAATAGGCTCAACAGATGCAGCGTGGTTTTCATCTAAACCCAAGCCAGAAATAAGACTTGCAAAAGCATCAAATACGAAAATGGAATTGGGATCATCTTTTGCTATTCCATAAAGTAATTCAATACTTTCTTCAGTTAAGTGAAGTGGCTTGCCCTTATGCCATAACCTTTTTAATGGTTCTTTCAAAATAACTTTTCCTGATGCTGTTCTTTCAGCAAGTCCAGCTGGAATTAATATCTTGACCCAATCATTTAAAGGTTGATCCGATCCCACTATATAAATACTTCTTTTTTCTCCTTTAATTTCTTTGCCTAAATATTCAGTTGATCCTGAACTTAGTTGACCAAGAAATGCTCCAACCAAACTAGACTTTCCAACTTTAGGCATGGAAACAATAAGAGTTAAATTGGCTTCAGTAATTAATTGATCCCAAAGCCAACTCTCTTCAGAAACATCTAATTCAACATTAGGTTTTTCTCCTTCATCTATTCCTTCAATATCTCTTCTAGCCTTAGCAAGAATTAGAAATATATCTCTACTAGATAAAGGTATGCTTTCCATCTTTGCCTGATTTTTTAAAATCCCTGCTCTTTTAATAACTGGTTCATTTGTTGTTATTAAATAAACAGCCATTTCAACCAACCGATCAAAAGATTTTGAATCATCTTCAATAGATTCAATAACATTATTTTCTAACACGAATTGACCTCCTTAATTTTGTTGTTCTTCTAGGTTTGTGTTTTTGGGGTTGGTGTAGTTTGAAAGTATTGCAAGTGGGACTTTGCCCGACTAAGGCATAGCCATTACTGGTAACATCTCCAATTTTTAAAAAGCCATGTTTTTTCTCTGCATTGAAGGTTGATCCATTCATGCAAAAAATTAGACCATTATCAGATTCAGAACACCAAAGTCTTTCATCTCTACCGCAAATAATGCAGGGATTCATTTTTTTACTTTTAGTGCTAAATTTCCTTTTTCTTGAAAATGGTTCAAAACTTCCAATTTCTAAAATTAAATCCCAAACAATTTTTGGAGGTGGTTGAAGATTAGAAACAGTAAGACCAGCTGGAGAATAATATTGCCCTTTTCCTAGCTCATGCTCTCCACTAAAAATAATGTAAGCTTTGTTGCTCAAGAAAATATCAAGTCCAGAATCTAAATAATTGATAGTTCTTTTAATTGATCTATTAGGCAATTCTGAAAGTAATTCATCACTCACTAGAAACACTTGCTTAAATCGCTGAACATTATCTGTTCTTCTGATATGCCAAGTTGGATAAGTGAAATCAATTCCCCTTTCAGCTGCAAAATCAAATGAACTTTCCTTGTCATAATCAAGGCAAAGTAAATTAGGACTTCTTACAGCTAGTGCAGCTGGAGCAAAACCTAAAGCTTCTAATAATGAAAGATGCGGTTCATCTCCCCATTCTTTAACTTTTGGTTTTTTACTTCCTTTCCATATTGGAAGGAATCCACAAAAGGATTGAATCTGCTCTAATTTCTGCACTTGAACCAATAACTCTTCATCACTAGAGCTAGTAATTGGAACAGGATTCAGGTTCAATAGCATCTGCAATATATGCAGGTGTTGTTGTTCTGGAGGTACAATGTTGTTGGTTACAGCATTAATGACCTCTATCTTTTTAGGGGTCATTTTTGTTGATCCTGAATAATTTTTTTTGCTATTTGAAAGTCCTTATATTTTGAAAATCCTCTTCTTCTTTTAGCTAAAGCTTCTTCGCATTTTTCAATATCCCATCTAATAGGGCTGTTATCAAATGCACCAGAAAACCACTCTTTATCTTGAACTAGAAAACCGCCTTCCAGATCCCGATAACGTCTTAGGGTTTTAGTTGATACCCCTAAGTACCTCGAAGCATCAGCTGTTTTTAACAGCTTTTGCCTTGCATATTCAGTTGTCATTGAATACTACAGAGTTATTCCTTTCCTCTTTAAAACCTCTTTCAAGTGACGTGGAAATTTAGGATAAACAGTCCTATAAATATCCAAAACAAACTCATCTCCAGCAGATTTTGCTTGATGAATCTTCCTAAGAAAATCATCAACGTCAATTTTTTTTCTACCAGATTTTTGTTTTAAGTTTAATTTGGGTCGCTTCATCTTCAGAGACTTAAGAAGTCAGGGTTTATATATGAGCTATTACTGAGGATCAGGGAAGCCGTAAATCTTCCTTTTGTTTACCTCTCTCCAAGAAATTAGATAATTTCAAGGCATCAATTATTGTCAGTATAGTGATTAATCAAGTGCGTGCAAGTGCGTATTTTTCCGCATTATTTTTATTAGCTTCTTCAATACGTTTTTTATTTTCTGCATCATTCGACCACTTGCCGTAATAGGTCAAATGAGTTTTTGGATCGTGACCCATATAATCGCAAATTGTTCTTAGTGGTAATGCAGGGGTCGTTTCCATTGATGCTCTCCAAGCAAAAGAATGACGAAAACTATAGGGAACATAATTTGGATTTTTAGTTTTTAATTCTTTCCAAAACCAAAATCTATTTAACATTTTTCCAAATCTTTCTCCTATTAATTTGTAGCCTTTTTCATCATCTGATTTTGCAATAGCTCTAAGAATTGGATCAGGATATTTTATTTTTCCAGACTCTAAATCAGAAATAATTTTTTCTCCTTCTTTTGCAAGATTAGGTAAATTTANAGGTTCCACAGTTCTTACTTCTGGTTCTTCAAGCATGGTTTTTACGTTTTGTTTTAGGGTTGTAATTTCAACTTTTTTATTTTTAATTTTCATATTTGCTATCTCTGAAATCCTTATTCCATATACCGCTGAGAGTACCACTATTGCCCTTAGACCAAGCTTATTTTCTCTCTTTAATGCTTCTAATAACATCTCAAGATCAGGGGTAGAAATGGGTTCTCTGACCTTTGATTTTTTACCTTTTGGAACTGCACCAATATATTTTGCATATTGTTTTGAAGTTAAAGGCAACCATTCAACACCTAAATATTTTTTCTCTAAAACAGCCCAATTTAAAAATGCTCTTAAATCTCCCATATTTCTTTTTCTACCAACTCCGCCTTTTGGCATAGTTCTATCAAAAAATAATTCTGCATAATTTTTAAATAATTGTTCTCCATTTCTTGGCTTTGGTTTTGCATTAACAGCTTGCAAAGTTCTATACATTCTTGTCATCAAATCACGCTTTGTTGTATCTCTTCTATTACCTCTTTCGTCATAAATAAATTCATCAGTTAAAGCTTCCCAATTAATTTCTTTTTTAATTCCTTTTGATATTTTTCCTCCATTAATTAGTTCATAAGCTTTGGCTAAATCAACATTTCTTTCTTTCATTAAATCAGCAAGTTCATCAATAATATCTGTCATTTTTTTGCTGTTATCTGAAGCCCAATTAAGGTCAAGCAAAATAGAATTTCTTGAACCATCTGGGTATCTATAAACAACCTTAGTTANCAACTTATTATTCTTTTCCCAACCAGATATTGACCAACCAAAGCCATGATTGGATTTTATTAATTGCCTTGTCATAGCAACCCATTTTGGAGATTTCATTTCTGCAACAAAAAAAATACTTCTAAGAGCATTTTAGAGAGCAGAATCGCATAAACAAGCTTGGACAAGTAGTGACAAAAGTTATGTTATTACTAAACGCTGTCTGAAAACTATTGGTATGACTGAAAAAATTAAGTGGAGCCATGCGGATTTGAACCGCAGACCCCCTGCATGCCATGCAGTAGCCAAAAGCCTTGCAAATACTGGCAATTACAGGGTTTATNACAGTATTTTAACATNGCTGNGNGCAGACATTAAGNGCAGAATTGTCCAAGCATNTANAANNNANNNAATCNATTGNTATAACTAGCNTNNAGTNNNTTTATTAATTATANTTTGTAATAAAAANAGGGCTGGTTGCAGCAGCCCAAGTTACGCCAAATTGCAGTTCTTGCAACGCTTTTAGTATAGCTAAATATGATAAATAGGGTATATATTATAGGTAAGTATTTAATAGTTTTTCCTATGTTTGATCCTGAAGAACTCAATCACAAAATAAGCCAATCTTTTCAAAATCAAGAAAAGGTTGAAGCTGAAGCTCAAGGACTTGAGAACAAATTATTAGAGAATTATGAGTTTAAAAAAAGCATGATTCCTGAAAGAAAATGGGGACAACCTTTTGACCCAAGTAAGCTAACAATGACAGCTAAATTTATCATTGAAAAACATCAACCAGCGGTTGCAAGTTATTTAGGATTTAATTCTGGTTATCATTCAAGACAACAAGAAATTGAAGCAGCAAGAGAAGAAGCAGCTGCAAGTATGGCTAAAAAAATTGCAGCCTTACAAGACCAAAATCAAAGAGCAAAAGAACTAAGAGAATATCGCCAAAGAAATAATTTAAATCTAACTACAGGACTTCCAAATTTTTAATTATGGCACTTGCAAAATTACACCCATGTTTTGGTTGGTTGCATCTTTCAGGCGAACATTATCGAATTGTTTTTAACAAGCTAATTCAGATGAGAGATGAACAAATGAAAAAAGGAACTTATGATTCTGGACTTCCTGAAGGTTATGAATCTTGGGCTTTTGAACATCTCAAAGAATTGGTAAAAATTCCAATTTATAAAAAAAGAATTGAGCAACATTTATCTCAATTAGATTTATCTATTTCCAACCGAGAAAAAGAATTAAATCAAACTTATCTGGCTGAAGAATTGGCAAAGATGAAAACCAGAAAAGAGTTAATTGAATCAGTTTTATGATCTCAAAAGAAGTAAGAGTTGTTGCTGATTATTTGGTTGAATTTTATGCCAATCCAACAACAGTTGCAGTTTTTGCTTCTTCACTTTGTTGGGCTATGAGAGAAATGAATATGTATTGTTTTGACCAAGAAATGAAGAGGGATTATGAAGAGAGCAAGTAAAAAAGAAACGGAAACAAGAGTTGCTCATGCAGCTGAACTTGTATTGGAAGGCAAAGCTTATAGTGCTGTTACTTCCCTTGTTGCCGAAAAATATTCAATATCCAGACGTAGGGCAAGGCAAATCGCTTCCAATGCCTACCTTTTAATAAAAGATGATGTTGAAGAAGGCGACCTTAATCGCCCTGAAATGACTGCAAAACTAATCTGTGTGTTAGAAACAGCCATGTTTGAAGCTATGAAGAAGGGTCAATTTAGTGCTGTTGCAGCCAATGCAAAAGTGCTTATGAGGTTAATTGGATTAGACCATCAGCAAGTTAATCACAATGTTGGTTTTAAGCATGGAAGATCAACAACTTACTTCAATGGATCAAATGGATAAGAATAAAAAATCAATTTTAGATTTTATTCCTAAAGAAGATATTTTAGATTTTATTGATTCAGATAAAACGATTCTGGAGGAGATTCCAAAAGAAACAATATTAGAAGAATTGGATTAAAAAGGTATTTCTAAACTTTGCTCTTTTTGTTCTTTTACCCATTTCTTCATAACTTCATTCATTAAATCCGCTTTTTCTTTTTCAGTTCTTTTAATAACTTTCTCTCCTTCTTCGGGTTCAGATTTTCTTCTCCATATTCCATTTAGTGCATCTAAATTTCTTTGAGTATTTTTAAAAAATGCTGCATCACATTTACAGCAACCCCATGTTCGAGGTTCGGGGAAATCTGGTATGCAACCCTGAAAATGATATTTCGCTTCATAATAATCTTCAGCACTTGGCATACCAAAAACTGATTTCTTAACTTCCTTCGCACCACAATGAGGACAGATAGTTGGTTTCCTATCTGTTATAAACCAATCTTTCCTTTCTCTAATTGGATAACAGTTCATTTAATCTTTGTAGCATGTATTGCTAAAAAGAATCAACTAAAAACTATCAGCGGCATTTAATAAATATCCCCAATCAATAACTCCTCCATCACGTTTTGCGGCAAGATCATCTTTGCGAATATATTTCCTAATTTCTTGTCTTTCTTTTGAATAATTTTTATCTTNTGATTCTTCAGGATTAGCCAAGTAATCTTTGATATTTATTTTNGTGTAAACATCTAATGCGTCCATACTTCTATTATAGCTGAACTACATTTTTTGTTTGCTCTCAATTCTGCTCTTAATCATAAAATTAGAAATTTAAAAGTAAATCTATAACTAAAATTTTAGATTCAATGACCCCTGCATATCGTGCAGATACCCTTTCTAAAAAGTGCCAATTTACCCTATTTAGGGGTGGTAAATAGGATAAATAGCCAGTTTTAAAAAAGCCTTTATTTTTTATTAGGGTAGAAAATTCTGCATTTTCCTTTCCCTTCAAAATTTCGATATTTTGAATAAATTAGCTTTTTATTTTCTAGTTGGTTAAGCGTTGATAATGCTTTAGTGTTGTCTCCTTCAAATTCTGATTTGANNTTTTCAACTAAATCTTGAGAAGTAGTAAACATGCCTTTATTCTTCTCATCACGCTGTTCAAGAAAAGTTAAAACCAACTCTTGCCTATCGTTTAGTTTTTCTCTTACTTTTTCCAATCTTAGGTTTTCAGCAATTTCTGATTTGCTCCCAAGACTTACCCAAACAGCCCGATCAACTTGCTCAATAACCATATCAACAGGCGTTGAATTTCTACCAGCTGAAGAAATCGTAACTCTATTATCATGTTTATCTTCAGGAATTAACCAATCTAATTCAAGTATTTGAGAAGCTTCCGCTGGTAAAGCTTTAGTTCCTCTACTTGCCTTAACTGCTCTTTCTCCAGAATTACCTCCGCTTGCATGATGCAACAAGATTGGTGTTGCTTTTGTTGCAGCAAGTGCTTCAGTCAACATGCGAATAGGCTCAACAGATGCAGCGTGGTTTTCATCTAAACCCAAGCCAGAAATAAGACTTGCAAAAGCATCAAATACGAAAATGGAATTGGGATCATCTTTTGCTATTCCATAAAGTAATTCAATACTTTCTTCAGTTAAGTGAAGTGGCTTGCCCTTATGCCATAACCTTTTTAATGGTTCTTTCAAAATAACTTTTCCTGATGCTGTTCTTTCAGCAAGTCCAGCTGGAATTAATATCTTGACCCAATCATTTAAAGGTTGATCCGATCCCACTATATAAATACTTCTTTTTTCTCCTTTAATTTCTTTGCCTAAATATTCAGTTGATCCTGAACTTAGTTGACCAAGAAATGCTCCAACCAAACTAGACTTTCCAACTTTAGGCATGGAAACAATAAGAGTTAAATTGGCTTCAGTAATTAATTGATCCCAAAGCCAACTCTCTTCAGAAACATCTAATTCAACATTAGGTTTTTCTCCTTCATCTATTCCTTCAATATCTCTTCTAGCCTTAGCAAGAATTAGAAATATATCTCTACTAGATAAAGGTATGCTTTCCATCTTTGCCTGATTTTTTAAAATCCCTGCTCTTTTAATAACTGGTTCATTTGTTGTTATTAAATAAACAGCCATTTCAACCAACCGATCAAAAGATTTTGAATCATCTTCAATAGATTCAATAACATTATTTTCTAACACGAATTGACCTCCTTAATTTTGTTGTTCTTCTAGGTTTGTGTTTTTGGGGTTGGTGTAGTTTGAAAGTATTGCAAGTGGGACTTTGCCCGACTAAGGCATAGCCATTACTGGTAACATCTCCAATTTTTAAAAAGCCATGTTTTTTCTCTGCATTGAAGGTTGATCCATTCATGCAAAAAATTAGACCATTATCAGATTCAGAACACCAAAGTCTTTCATCTCTACCGCAAATAATGCAGGGATTCATTTTTTTACTTTTAGTGCTAAATTTCCTTTTTCTTGAAAATGGTTCAAAACTTCCAATTTCTAAAATTAAATCCCAAACAATTTTTGGAGGTGGTTGAAGATTAGAAACAGTAAGACCAGCTGGAGAATAATATTGCCCTTTTCCTAGCTCATGCTCTCCACTAAAAATAATGTAAGCTTTGTTGCTCAAGAAAATATCAAGTCCAGAATCTAAATAATTAATAGTTCTTTTAATTGATCTATTAGGCAATTCTGAAAGTAATTCATCACTCACTAGAAACACTTGCTTAAATCGCTGAACATTATCTGTTCTTCTGATATGCCAAGTTGGATAAGTGAAATCAATTCCCCTTTCAGCTGCAAAATCAAATGAACTTTCCTTGTCATAATCAAGGCAAAGTAAATTAGGACTTCTTACAGCTAGTGCAGCTGGAGCAAAACCTAAAGCTTCTAATAATGAAAGATGCGGTTCATCTCCCCATTCTTTAACTTTTGGTTTTTTGCTTCCTTTCCATATTGGGAGGAATCCACAAAAGGATTGAATCTGCTCTAATTTCTGCACTTGAACTAATAACTCTTCATCACTAGAGCTAGTAATTGGAACAGGATTCAGGTTCAATAGCATCTGCAATATATGCAGGTGTTGTTGTTCTGGAGGTACAATGTTGTTGGTTACAGCATTAATGACCTCTATCTTTTTAGGGGTCATTTTTGTTGATCCTGAATAATTTTTTTTGCTATTTGAAAGTCCTTATATTTTGAAAATCCTCTTCTTCTTTTAGCTAAAGCTTCTTCGCATTTTTCAATATCCCATCTAATAGGGCTGTTATCAAATGCACCAGAAAACCACTCTTTATCTTGAACTAGAAAACCGCCTTCCAGATCCCGATAACGTCTTAGGGTTTTAGTTGATACCCCTAAGTACCTCGAAGCATCAGCTGTTTTTAACAGCTTTTGCCTTGCATATTCAGTTGTCATTGAATACTACAGAGTTATTCCTTTCCTCTTTAAAACCTCTTTCAAGTGACGTGGAAATTTAGGATAAACAGTCCTATAAATATCCAAAACAAACTCATCTCCAGCAGATTTTGCTTGATGAATCTTCCTAAGAAAATCATCAACGTCAATTTTTTTTCTACCAGATTTTTGTTTTAAGTTTAATTTGGGTCGCTTCATCTTCAGAGACTTAAGAAGTCAGGGTTTATATATGAGCTATTACTGAGGATCAGGGAAGCCGTAAATCTTCCTTTTGTTTACCTCTCTCCAAGAAATTAGATAATTTCAAGGCATCAATTATTGTCAGTATAGTGATTAATCAAGTGCGTGCAAGTGCGTATTTTTCCGCATTATTTTTATTAGCTTCTTCAATACGTTTTTTATTTTCTGCATCATTCGACCACTTGCCGTAATAGGTCAAATGAGTTTTTGGATCGTGACCCATATAATCGCAAATTGTTCTTAGTGGTAATGCAGGGGTCGTTTCCATTGATGCTCTCCAAGCAAAAGAATGACGAAAACTATANGGNACANNATTTGNATNTTTNGTTTTTAATTCTTTCCANAACCAAAATCTATTTANCATTTTTCCAAATCTTTCTCCTATTAATTTGTAGCCTTTTTCATCATCTGATTTTGCAATAGCTCTAAGAATTGGATCAGGATATTTTATTTTTCCAGACTCTAAATCAGAAATAATTTTTTCTCCTTCTTTTGCAAGATTAGGTAAATTTAGAGGTTCCACAGTTCTTACTTCTGGTTCTTCAAGCATGGTTTTTACGTTTTGTTTTAGGGTTGTAATTTCAACTTTTTTATTTTTAATTTTCATATTTGCTATCTCTGAAATCCTTATTCCATATACCGCTGAGAGTACCACTATTGCCCTTAGACCAAGCTTATTTTCTCTCTTTAATGCTTCTAATAACATCTCAAGATCAGGGGTAGAAATGGGTTCTCTGACCTTTGATTTTTTACCTTTTGGAACTGCACCAATATATTTTGCATATTGTTTTGAAGTTAAAGGCAACCATTCAACACCTAAATATTTTTTCTCTAAAACAGCCCAATTTAAAAATGCTCTTAAATCTCCCATATTTCTTTTTCTACCAACTCCGCCTTTTGGCATAGTTCTATCAAAAAATAATTCTGCATAATTTTTAAATAATTGTTCTCCATTTCTTGGCTTTGGTTTTGCATTAACAGCTTGCAAAGTTCTATACATTCTTGTCATCAAATCACGCTTTGTTGTATCTCTTCTATTACCTCTTTCGTCATAAATAAATTCATCAGTTAAAGCTTCCCAATTAATTTCTTTTTTAATTCCTTTTGATATTTTTCCTCCATTAATTAGTTCATAAGCTTTGGCTAAATCAACATTTCTTTCTTTCATTAAATCAGCAAGTTCATCAATAATATCTGTTATTTTTTTGCTGTTATCTGAAGCCCAATTAAGGTCAAGCAAAATAGAATTTCTTGAACCATCTGGGTATCTATAAACAACCTTAGTTATCAACTTATTATTCTTTTCCCAACCAGATATTGACCAACCAAAGCCATGATTGGATTTTATTAATTGCCTTGTCATAGCAACCCATTTTGGAGATTTCATTTCTGCAACAAAAAAAATACTTCTAAGAGCATTTTAGAGAGCAGAATCGCATAAACAAGCTTGGACAAGTAGTGACAAAAGTTATGTTATTACTAAACGCTGTCTGAAAACTATTGGTATGACTGAAAAAATTAAGTGGAGCCATGCGGATTTGAACCGCAGACCCCCTGCATGCCATGCAGTAGCCAAAAGCCTTGCAAATACTGGCAATTACAGGGTTTATGACAGTATTTTAACATAGCTGAG